>ERZ838577.627-NODE-627-length-53866-cov-5.170337_pt1 | contig 53866 bp, 49 predicted proteins | sample MGYA00519682_ERZ838577 | MGnify/ENA primary metagenome ERZ838577 (study PRJEB31850, sample SAMEA3708838) | human gut metagenome | biome: human gut; feature: human-associated habitat; material: faeces | place: China | collected 2014 ...
TCAATTCTCAATTTTCAATTATTATGAAGTGTATCGTATTTGGATTAGGTAATTTCGGGGTGGCGTTGTCACAGCGATTGACGAAGCGGGGAAATGAGGTATTGGGCGTGGATTCGGATATTAGCAAGATAAATTTGTACAAGGATGCGATAACAAATACCGTGGCCCTGGACGTGAGGAATGAACAGGCGTTACAGACTCTCCCGTTGACAGAAGTGGATGTCGTGTTTGTCGTGTTCGGGAAAGATTTCGGGACCTCCTTATTGGTGGTCGCCCTGTTGAAACAGTTGGGGGTAAAGCGAATAGTGGCTCGTTCTATTTCCCCTGTACACAAGGTGATATTGCAATCCATGGGGATTACCGAGGTGATTAATCCCGAATGGGAATACGCCGACTTTTTTGCCACGAAAGTTGAGTTGGGCACAACGGTCGATTCTTACGTGGTGGATGACGATCATTTGGTGATCGAGTGGGAGGTGCATACTGCCTTCATTGGGAGAAAACTGGTGGATGCTAATTTCGAGGAGGAATTCGGGCTGAAACTCGTGGCCTTAAAACGTTTCGTCCCCAAGGCCAATAAAACGCTGGTATTGGATAACCCTGCCGCCGATCTCGTTTTCATGGAAAAAGACGTGTTAGTGCTTTTCGGACAACCGAAAAACTTCCGCAAACTGGGAGTGCGGATTGCTTAATGACGCGAACAATATCACCTTCAAGCCCCTTTTCGAAATTGTTGAAAAGGGGTTGGGGGGGTAAAGTGAAATTGAGTATCGAGTTTTAATAGACCATTTGAATTAGTTCCTCCACCGTCTTCACGAAAGTGACGGGGGTGGGGCTACAAATATAATCATCAAGGGTAAATATCTTATTATCCTTGACGGCTTTAAGGCTTTTGATTTCTTGCCAGTGGGTCTTTTCTTCTTCCCCGGCGATACCCATACCCACGATGAAGATCACTTCCGGGTTTTGAAGCAACACGTATTCTTTCGAGACAGAAGCATTGTCAAGCTCCTGGGCGATGTTGAGGCCTCCTATTTGTTGGATATAGTCGTGCATAAATGTACCGGGAAGTGCCGTGTACAAAGGGTTGGCTCCGATCTCCATGAATATCTTCGGGTGTTTCCCGGAGGGAATATTTTTTTGTATGGTGGCAAGACGGGTTTTACTCTCCCGCACGATCGTTTCTGCCAATTCCTTCTTTCCTGAAATTTCACTCAGGATTATCAATTGTTCGCATATTTCGTTGAAATTCTTAGGTTGGCCGATGCGAAGGGTTTTGATTCCCATACGTTCGAGTCCGTCTAACACTTTCGGGGGAGTTAACCCGGAGGTGATCACGATGTCCGGTCTTAGTGCGACAATTTTCTCCATGTTCACGTTCACGGCATCCGCCACTACGGGAATCGAGTCTTTCGCTTCCGTCAAACAGAACCGGGTACACCCGACAATCTGTCCCTGGGCTTCGATTAAATATAGGTTCTGCGTGATCGATGGGGCTAGCGACACGATACGTTTACTTTCTTGTGCTTTTCCCGTGAAAGCGAAGAGGTGGAATAATATGGGCAAAAAAAGAAATTTATACATGAGTATTGTTTTTTAAAAGGTAAATAGAATCGATGCCCGGAAATTTCTTAGGGGCATGGGATAATATTGTGTTGACTCGTAATAGGCATCAAAAAGATTATCAACTTGTAATTGAGCGGTAGCCTCGTATCGTTTACCGATAAGAAGATGATAACTCAAACTTGTATTATGCAGGGTGTAATCGTTGGTGTGATACGATTCGTCTGCCGTGGTGTAACGTAAACCCGTGTAGGTAACTTGGTACGTGAAACTCCATTTCTTGTTATAATCTAAGGCAAACCGTACGTTTCCTTTGTGTTTGGGAATATAAGGTAACTGGCAATGGTAGCTGGCGTCTTCGGCGAAAGCTCTTTCCCGGTTAATGGCTGGGGAGTAGGAATAATTGATCGCTATGTTGCCAGAAAACTTCTTTCTCGTGTATTCTCCCTTGACATATAATTCCGATCCGTATGAACGTACGTTTTGTTTGTTTTGTGGAGACCAGTAAAAACGTCCTTCCGAGGAAGGAAGCCATAGAATCCAGTCGTCGAGATTGATCAGGTATGCCGAGATTTCTGTTTTTAGCGAGAAGTATTTACCGATACTCGGGGTATAAGAGAAAAGAATGTCGTAAGAATACCCTTTCTCTGGTTTCAAATCTGGATTTCCTCCCGGTTCCCAGTAAAGGTCGTTCATGTTTGGGAAATGGTAGTTATACGCCATGCTTCCTTTAAAATGTAGGGTTGGTGCAATCTGTGCGAGGAACCCGATCGAGTACGTCGATACGAATCGGTTGTCATTGAGTTCTGCCATGTATTGCCCGTTCAGTAAAAGCCATGACGTGGCGTTCCATCTGGCGTTCCCTTGCCAGGTTAGTATATTGCGGGTCCGGAGATTAGAAGTATCCGTTTGTGATTGATATGCTTCCGACTTGATGCGGTCGTGCGTGTACGAAAGCGAGGTGTTTAGTATCAGGCCGGGACATGCGTCATAATAGTAATCAGTACTAAAATGATATGTGTTCGTGTGGTTCGTGTTTTTTTTATCTGCGACTTGGTAATTATCGTGTTGCGATTTATATCGGAGCGTATTGAGTAGGTAAGCTCCTTTAATGTATAACTTGTGAGCTCTTTTCGTGTAATCTACACCCATGTATCCCTTTAAAGCAAGCTCCTTCTGTCGCTCATGTTGATTGATATTTACCATGATTGGCTGAGGAAGTTGGTGATCTCCGAATTGAAGCCATACGTTGGATGATAGTGTCGTGTATGGCGATAAATTGAAATAGGCTTCTTGCATCAAGCCGACTTGTTTATATTTGGCTTCTTTTCTCTTTTCCCGGAAAGGATTTTTCATTAACACTTTGTTGATATATGTGTAATCGTTATCCGATTGTTGGAAATAAACTCTTGTCTGATATTGTGATTTGTTGGAACTAAATCGGGCAGAAGCTCCAACCGTGTACGTGGAATACGAACCGTATTCCGTGAAAACAGATATCTGACGTGTTTTTTGCCAGTTCGGCAGGTTGTTTAAATTGATGCTGCCACCGAGCCCCCCGGTTCCATTTTTTAATTGTCCTCCCCCGTATGATAGTTCTGCGTTATCGATAAAAAAGACTGGAATCTGGGAAAAATCGAACGTGCTGGACATGGGAGGGTTTATATTGATTTCATTCCAATTAACCCGGGTATGGGCAGGGGCTGTTCCTCGGAAGGATGCCGTGGCAAGGGCTCCTTGTCCAAGACTTTTGATATATATGACAGAGTTGTCTGCTAGTAATTCCGCCAATGATTTAGTTTTATTGGCGTTCAAGGTAGCGATTTCAATGGTACTGAGTCGGGCCCCGACATTAGCATCTTTCATTTTGCTTGTTTTTTTCTCTTGAACAAGCACGCTATCTAATTTCCCGTACATGGCAATACTGTCGGTTTGTTGACCGAATGAAATGATGGATGCGAGAGAAAGTAATAAGAACCCGATTAAGTGATACATGGTGTTGAGTATTCGGGTATTAAGTTGATGCCTAATACCCGATTATTTGATGTTTATTTTTGTGTACTTGTTACGGGAGTGTTGTATTCCGTGAAATAAATCATCGTCGGATACACGCCGACATATGTGCTGACAACTGTTCCGTCTGCTTTGAACTCACGAAGATAGCCGCGTTGAGCCGTGTAATCGAGGCAATCACATAGGAATACGTCTCCATCAGGCGAAATACCCATCCCGTACATTTCGTTTAGTCCGAGGAGAGTCCGGTAGGGCGTATATTCATGTGTGTTGATGTCAAACGAATATACTACCATTTGCTCTTTAACCCCGTCCCAAGCGATGGCCTTACATGTTTTCAGGCAGAAATAAAGTTTCTCTTTTGTACGATCGGTATCCATGCGATTTAGGTCCGTGCCCCAGCTAAAAGGTGCACCTATGATAGATCCTTCGCCAAAATCTTCGGCATCACTTGGTGTAAATGGAATTTCGTAACTATTCAAAAGTTCCTCGGTTGTCGGATTAATACAATGTAGAGTCACTTTGTCTGTTTCACTACCATAAGCCCATAACATCCCGTTTTTATCTACTATCAGGTTTGTCGTGTTTGCCACGTTGTCAATACCTTCTATCGTGCGCATACCTGTTGCTTTGATATTGTTAATATCAAATACGACAATCTTACCTTTGGCTTGACCGAATAATTTATTATTAATGGTCGCCATGTGTTCGATAGAAGTTGGGATTGCAATAGCTTCTATAATTTCGAATGTTTGGGTATTGAATTTAATGAGCTGGTTATTTAAATCAGAAGCAACGGCTTCTGTTTCGTTGATAGCTTGAATGTAACGAGGAGAACCGGGATCAGCTTTAATCGTGGTCACGGATTTAAATGTTTCCGGGTCAATAACCTCTATTTTGTTCGAGTTATTCAAGGGAACAAAATAATTTCCATTGATATAAGAAATAGATTGAGCGACATCACCGAGAGGACGGTTGTTGTTTACATCCCGGAAGATATCGTAAACGGAGCTACCGTCATCGTAGATGACAGATATTGAACCGAGACCTTTGCCCATTAGTCCTTCATTCACCACGATCATTTTTGCTTTTTTACCCGGTTCCGGTTGTGGAGTATTGTCATCATCCGAACAAGCCATGAAGGCGGCTACAAACAGCAATAAGAATAGAATTTTTTTCATCATTTTAGTTGTTGCGATATTAAAATTAAGGATGGAAAACGATGAATGCTGTTTCTTTTGGGCGTGTGCCCGATATGGAACAATTCATTGTTTACACCCCGAAACGTTGAACAAAGTGAAGTTTGGCAGGTTTTCTGGCTTTCTCTGTTATCCGGAGGGCCTTCCCATTCTTGAAAGAACAGTGGCATAACGGTACCGGATAATTGGATGAGAGATTACAGCTGCGGGTACAGCTCCGGTTTCACACCGGATTCCCTATCAAGAGGATGTCTGAAAAGTCGACATTAAACTCCCTCTTTTGCTCCAAAATTCAGCGCAAAGATAATACTTTTCAAAGAGGGTACAAAAACTTATAGATAAATCGCTTTGTGGTTATGTGCTTAAATATTAATATTTTAATTGTGTGGATAATATCCTTTCACGCTAAAATACATCATTTATGACAATCGTTTTCTTGGGGGCTTACTCCGGCGTGGTAAGTGTTGATCAACAAATGGTTATCCAGAATATCGCCATCTCTGAATTCCTGTATGATATAACAAGAATCCGCGAATTGTTCTTTTAGGTTTTCTATTTCTTCGGGTGTTTGAACTTGTGGGATAACGGTAGTCCGGAATTGATACTCCAGTCCCGAATGCTTGATGATCTGTATAGATTGCTTTATCTTTTCCAGTAACGATGCGTTTGTCGTGTAATTGACCTTCTGGTAGCAAGGCGGTGAGAGGACGGACTTGATGTCCATGGCGATACAGTCAATGCTCCGGTCTCGGATTAATTGTTTCAGGATATCCGGGTTCGACCCATTCGTGTCGAGCTTGACGGGTAGGCCGAATTCTTTTATCCGGCGGGTAAAATCGGGTAAATCTTTTTGCAGGGTCGGTTCTCCGCCCGAAATGACTACCCCGTCGAGCCAATGTCTACGTTTGGAGAGGAAATTTAAAATCTCCACCTCTTCCATGTCTCGTGTCTGCCGGATTAATTCCGGCAGAACGAGATAAGGATTGTGGCAATACCCGCAACGGAAATTGCAGCCTTTCGTGAAAATGACCGAGGTGACTTTGCCTTCCCAGTCAATCAGGCTTTGCTTGATGAATCCCCCTATTCGCATGATAAACAAACTTCTTCTTCCTGTACTCTTTTGTCGAACAACTTCCTGTCGTCGAACTCGGCTCTCTTCCCGTTGTTCCATTGACTCACGGGACGCATGTATCCCACGATACGGCTGTAAACCTCCGATTTCGCCCCGCATTTCGGACAGGAGAAATGTTCCCCGGCGATGTACCCGTGTGACGGGCATATACTGAACGAGGGGGAGAGGGTGATATAGGGCAGGCGGAAATTGGCCGTCACCTTGCGAATCATGTTCTTTGCTGACGTGGCGGAAGTCCTGCGTTCTCCCGTGAAAACGTGGAACACGGTTCCTCCCGTGTACAGGGTTTGCAATTTGTCTTGCTGGTCTAGGGCTTCGTACAGATCGTCTGTGAAGTTCACTGGCAGGTGAGTTGAGTTGGTGTAATAAGGTTGCGCTCCTTTCTTGTATTGTTCGTGATTGGCAACGATGATATCCGGGTACTCGGCCGTGTCGAGCAGTGCGAAACGGTAGGAGGTACTTTCTGCCGGAGTTGCTTCGAGGTTGTAAATGTTCCCGGTCTCATCCTGGAATTGAGTCAGCACCTCTCGCATGAAGTGCATCACCTTCTGTGCGAACTCGGCTCCGTCGGGGTGAGATATGGGGACACCCAGGAAGTTCATGCAACATTCGTTCATCCCGGTAATCCCGATGGTTGAGAAGTGATTTTTCCAGTAGCAACCATTGCGCTCGCGGATGTATCGCAGGTAATATTTGGAATAGGGATAGAGCCCTTTTTCCGTGTATCGTTCGATTACTTTCCGTTTGATCTCTAGGCTCTCTTTCCCGATCTCCATCAGGTGTTGCAGGCGTTGGAAGAAATTCTCTTCCGATTTGGCTTCATAACCCAACCGGGGCAGGTTGATCGTGACCACACCCACGGAACCTGTCAGCGGGTTGGCGGCAAATAACCCCCCGCCTCGTTTCATCAATTCCCGTTTATCCAGGCGGAGACGGCAGCACATGCTTCGCACGTCGTCCGGTTTCATGTCCGAGTTGACAAAATTGGAGAAATAAGGGATTCCGTACTTGGCTGTCATTTCCCAGATACCCTCGTACTCTGGATTTTCCCAGTCGAAATCCGGCGTGATGTTATACGTCGGGATCGGGAACGAGAACAGGCTGCCGGAAGCGTCTCCCTCGCTCATGACCTCCGCGAAGGCTTTGTTCAACGTGGTCATTTCGGCTTGGAAATCCCCGTACACCTCCTCCTTGATCTCTCCCCCGTGTACGATATGCTCGTTTTTTAGAAAGTCCGGGACCGTCAGGTCCATCGTGATATTGGTGAATGGGGTTTGGAAGCCCACGCGGGTTGGGACGTTCAGGTTGAACAGGAACTCCTGCAAGCATTGTTTCACTTGCTTGTAGTCCAGGTTGTCATATCGGATGTACGGGGCAAGAAACGTGTCAAAATTGGAAAACGCCTGAGCCCCGGCAGCCTCGCCTTGCATGGTGTAAAAGAAATTCACGATCTGCCCGAGGGCTGTGCGAAGATGTTTGGCCGGACTACTTTGTGCTTTCCCTTCCACTCCCCGGAACCCGACGGTTAGTAAGTCTTTCAAATCCCAGCCAACGCAGTACACGCTGAGGAATCCTAGGTCGTGTATGTGTAACGCCCCGCTTTTGTGTGCTTCGGAAATGCGTTCCGGGTAAAGCTGGCTTAACCAGTAATTGGAGGTGATTTGTGTTGCGATGTGTTGATTCAATCCTTGTAAGGAATAGGATGAGTTGGCGCTCTCTTTTACCCGCCAGTCACTTAGGCTCAGGTAATTGTCGATCACCTCTATATTTGTTAGCAGGGTTTTTGAGTTTCGAATTTGTTCATGTTGTTTGCGGTAGAGTAGGTACGTTTTCATCAATCGCAGGTCACCGTGTTGAAAAAGAACCAATTCCACGGTATCTTGCACCTGTTCCACGTGCGGGAGTTGATTCTCAGGGGTGTTGAAAGAGAGAATCTCAACTACTTTGGTACATAAAGCGTGTGCTGTTTTGCGATCCGGTTGACCCGTTGCTCGTGTCGCTTTGAAGATAGCCTGTTCGATTTTTTCTGCTTTGAAATCGCAAATTTCCCCGTTGCGTTTCACGATCTTTGAAAACGTGTTTGATTTTTCCATGTTTCAGTTTTTTGTGGTTAACATTATTCCGGGAAAAAAGACACGAAGAAAGATCGCTCGATCTCGACTCTGTTTTCTTGCTTTTGACCCGAAAGCTTTAAAATTATAGTTGCAATCGGCAGGTCTTCTGACTTGTTCTCGTCTTGAATCTCCTTCCCATCACTAGACAGTGGATTCCTGATTCAAGCGTTAAAATAGAACTTACAGCTACGGGTATAGTGCGGGATTTTCACCTGCTTCCCTGTTCGTCACCGGGGTGAACCGAATGCATGACAAAGGTATGATAAAATAATTATATAATGATAGCGATTTTTGAAATAAATAATTTTGTTGATGTAATTAAAATAGCAATGTATTTATTGTTAGTATGTTGTGTGTTTTATTTTGAAAACTTTCTATATTGTATTTTGTTTGTTGTGTTTTGTTTTGGGTGATTTTGTTGGGTTTGGTGTGAATAAATTTTCTGAAGATGAATATTCTCTGCCAATAATGAGTTTAGGATTTATTTTACTCGTGGCAGGGAGATTATTATATCCTTTTTATTCTTTATATTTGGGCGCGGGTAAAACCGGTATCGGAAAAAAGTCAGATAAAATGAATATCGAAGAATTCAGAGAATATTGCCTTTCGCTGGAGGGCGTGTACGAGAAAATGCCTTTTCCGAATGTTGCGGATAAATATAGCCGTGATGTGTTATGTTTCTACGTGTCGGACAAATGGTTTTGCTTCGTGAATATCGAGGTGTTCGATTTTTGTTGTATCAAGTGTGATCCCGACGAATCGGTAGAATTACGGGCCCGGTACGTCGGGATAACCCCCGGCTGGCACATGAACAAGAAATATTGGATTAGCGTCCATTTCAACCAGGATGTCCCGGATAACAAGATCCGGGAACTTGTGAAAAAATCTTACGATATTGTAGTCAACGGCCTTACCAAGAAAGAACGGGAGAAACTATCCGCTAGTAATACACGTGAGTTTTATACATGATTTCCCGTTTGTCGCAGTATTTTTGGATCTCGTGCTTGGCAAAACTCTTGTGTCGTCCGAAATGTTCTGCGATTTTCTTTACCAGCATTTCATCTCCTTTGACATGTAAGGTCCCGGCGAGTTTCTTCATGTTCGGTAGATCGAAGAACAGGAAGCTTTCGACCTCGCCGTCGCGGGAGTATTCGTGGGTAATGCCGCCCCAATCGACTTGAATGATCGAGAGAATCCCGTTTTCGATATATACGGTGATACAGGTTCCGATTTCTTTGTCGAAAGCATCTTGGTAGATTGTCGCTTTATGAATTTTGAATTTCATCATGTTCCGGTTAATGGTTGCTCGATTGTGGATGAATAATATTTCCCTTGCTGTCAAGGAGAAGGCTGAATATTCCGTTATAATCGTATGAACAGAGATAAATATCTTTGCCAAGAGCCTCGATGTTTTTATAGCGAGGAGGGGTGATGAGTTTACCCTCGGGACTTATTAATCCGTAATATCCGGTTTCCACCGCGTACATCCAGCATTGAGCCATGGCCATCATGGTCTCTCCGTTTTCGTTGTATATTCCCGTGTCGTAACTGAGTTGATAGATACTTCCGCAAATAAAATCGTCGAGGATCGTACCGTCGTAGTCGCAACGTTTTTGGATGTGATCGCTTTGGGAGATGTAAATCCCGCGGTCTTCCGACACGGTGACCATTTCATATTCACAAGCGAGAATCTCTACCAGAGAATCGGAGTAAACACCCCAGCGTCCATCCTTGCAAGCGGACCAGTAATTGCGTCCTTCACGTACTAGGTTATCGTATTCCGGGGCAAGAGCCCAATTACCGCTTTTGTCAATCAATCCCATTTGTCCTTTCTCGTTTGCCAACAGGCAATAACCGTTGTGGAAACAGTAATCCCTTGTTTCTTGCGGGAGGATGAAACCATGCTCGAATATTTTCTCTCCCGTGTGGTCTATAAAAAATAGGCTGTCATTCGTTGACACGGCTGCAACACCTTCCGAGAATATCCAGGCTTTGGAATACTGGGCGGGTAAGGATACTTTCCCGGTGTGGATATTGAAATATCCTCTTTTCTCTCCCGTGGAGAAGACAGCAAGAGGATCTCCTTCTTCCGAGAGGGTAATCCAGCTAACATCTTTCAATGTTTTCTTCCCGGTTTCACAGTTGAAAATATATCCCTTGCCGTCATAACTGCTTTTGTGGTACCATATATGCCTTGATATTTGTGTATCATAATACTCGGATGTATAAAACAAGTCATCTTTTATTTCTTTCTCGTAGAAAAAATAGCAGAATGCCAGCGTGAAAATCAAAATACAAGCGGTTAGGCTCCCGGCAATGATTTTCCAGAATATGGTCATGTTTTTCAATCTTTTCATAGCTTTCTTTTTTTTATTCAGACTAGTCTTTGTAAAAAGTTTTTATTAATTCTTTTATCTTGTTCGTGCAATCGTCCAGGGCTTCCTTCGTATCGGCCCATTCCAACATAGCCCGTCGGGAGTTTATAAACACGTGGTTGGACGTGATGCGGCCTCCGTGGAAATATTTTCCGCTTCGTACCGTGACATTAATGCTGACGATGAGCCACCCGTTGCTGTGAAATGTGCTGAATCCTATTTGAGAGAAACAATCTTCTTCATTATTGCATGTTACTTCTTGGATTAACTTGTTTTCTTCTTCGTTTTTTCTTAATAATATTGGATCGGTTTTTTCCCATGCGTTCTTGAATAGCCTTAAAAGTTCGCGAATGTGGAGGGTCAAGTGTTTTACGTTGAAGGACGCTTCGGCTGCTTTCTCGATATTAATCCGGTTTTGTTCTTTTTCCCGTTCTTCGATTTCGTTTTCGGTAATGACGATAATGGAATATGTATCTCGTATTTCTTCGTCTTGTGTTTTCTCGACTTCTTTCTCTTTTTGCAGGAGTGCTTCAACAGCTTCCTGACGGGTAAGATACCGCCCGCAAAAGTAGTCTTCTCCGGCAAATGTGTCCTGTCTCCATACTTCGTAATATTTCATGGTCTTGTATTTTAATTTAATATATTTCAACTTTTTCAATAGTAAACGGGGCTTTCAAATGACCGTGCCTGTTATAAAATCCTTTCATCCGGATTTCCAGTTCATCGTACTCCTCGTTGTCGCAATCGGTATATTTTCGGATGCATTTGTTGAGTTCGATCTCGTCTTCCGAAATCCAGGAGAGTTCTGCCAGAACATGCCCTTTCTTTAGCATTTTCAGACGTTCCGGCAGATAGTTATCCCAGATGGGATCTCGGAATTGTTTCTTGTGAATCGGCATGTACATGAAGTGACTTCCCTTGTTGAATAACGACAATAGCCCGTATTTCTCGGCCCAGCTTGCTCGGCCTCGCTGGAACAAAATCCCGAACCATGTGTATGAAAAACGGTCGTCAAATCTTTGGGAGATCTGGTGTCGCGCGTTTTCTTCCGTGAGGTCGGCCAATAGATCGCTGACCCATGTTTCACCCTCGAAGATCGTGTGTCGGGCTGTCCCCTGTAAAGCATATCGTAATTCTCTGTTCATGCGGGTGTTCTTTGTTATTGGGTTAATACCTCGTATTTGGAGTATTCCGGGAACCACTTGTCCAGGGTACAATTAACCTTGTATTCTATTTTCGGGGTGATATACTTGCAGACTTTTTGGTAAACTACGGTTAGCGAGAATATCTCGTCGAACCAGCCGAGAAGGGGCAACCGTTTTACTGGGATAATGTCCATGGGTAGTAACAGGTAGGAGAGCGCGGCAAAGATCAGAAGTTTGTCGCCCTTCGGGGTTTTCGGACTTTTCATGACTTGGTACATGAGTAGTACCGGGCGAGCGCTTGCCCTTCCCACTTTTCTCGAATATTCTAACAGTTTCTCCCGGAGGGAGGAATGCTTGATTGTCTTTTCTTTTTTCATGATAAATGATTTATTGGATTAGAACTTATGAAACAAGAGCGTTTAAAGTTTCGTGTTGCAATAGATACAATGGGTCCAGTTTTCCTCGACTTTGGCCCCGCAACGGGGACAGCGATTTTTGATCGCATAATGTTCGTGAATATATTTTCGGGCATCCTGAAAATCGGGAGTGTCACACCATTTCATGATTTCTCTCACCCGGACGGCGGCGAACGGGTGATCAAGATTTGCGGTTGCCACGATCTGGAGGAATTTGTCCCATGTCTTCCCGTCCCGAATTTCCTCGTAACTGTCGGCCTGTTTCGCCCACTCTTCCACGTTAACCTCGCCGGTAACCTCTTCCGGTCCGCCGGCCAGTCGCAATTGAGTTTTCACGATCGTATCCTTGCCGCTGATAATCGCTCCCACGCGGTCTGCCGATAGCTCGCTCTTGCGTGACCAGTATAGCATGGCGTATTGAAGCGGGACTAGGAAAGGTCCGAGAAGTCCCAAGGCATCCCCGCCTGTTTTCAGCAGGTCGGCCATCGTGGTATATAGCACGTGACGGCATAGGATGTGTCCGCATTCGTGGGCTAACACGGAATCGACCTCATCTTCTTTGAGGTATTGAAGCAAGCCGGAGGTGATAACCAGAAATATCCGGGTATCTCCGAATGTGTAGGCGTTGGGATAGGGATTCATTTCGAGGTAGAACTCGGGAACATCAATGCCCAGTCGTTTGCATATGATGACAAGGCGATAATATAACTTGGGCATTTGCTTTTCCGAGAGCCTGATTTTCGAGGCCATGTTGATCCCGTACAAGAGAGTTTCGTAGCTCAGGTCGAGAACCTTCTTCACCACCAGATCAAAGCCGGGAATTGATTTCATCAATTTAAGGGCAGCGGCATCTTCCGGGTGTACAAATGTATTTACAAAATCGTTCATGTTATTTGTATTATTATTCGCTTTCTAAATACAATAGAGGCATCCTCGAAGAAAATCTCTGAAATGAAACGAGAAAAAAGCAGTAATCTTCAGCCTTTCCGATTATGCCAACGATATAACACTTTTATTCAACCTTGTACTACTACGTTATAGATTATAAAAACTACTACCATCGAAATAAAAAAGAAATCGCCATAAAATGTTGTTTATGACGATTTCTTTTTGAATGCAAGCCTGCGATACAAGTTCGCTTATTTCATGAGGTGTTCCAATTCCTCGTAAAAAGCGGGGTCTTCCCCGACCGTACGCTTCAATATCTTGCCATCGGGGCCTATCAAAATTTTAGTTGGAAAACCTTGCACGTTAAAACGTACAACATAATCTTCCTCGCCTTCTCCAGCGACAATTTGTTTCCAATTCCACTCCGATTTAGATAAATACTCTTCCCAAGTTTCTCTATTATCCTTGGCTATACCTAATAATACTAATTTATCCGCATGCTTTTCTGCAAACTTTTTCATCTGTGGCATTCCGGAAATACAAGCACCACACCAAGTTCCCCAAAAATCTATCAAAACATACTTCCCCTTGTATTCTGCCAAATCAAAAGGTTTACCGTCGTATGTTCGGGAAGTTTTAATAGTAGGTACTAATTGACCAACCTCCGTGGCTTTTGCTCCTTGTATACGGGTAGCGATATTTTTGTAGTATGTCAATTTCTCGTATTTTTTATCTGCGATACTGAAAAAGCGTTCTGCCTCCTCCATTGTCAATTGAGTGCGTTGCAACATGTCTTCCAATAACCATAAACCACCTACCGATGAAACGTATTTTTGAAGGAAATCCATGCGGATACGTTGCATTTCATTTTCGAGCCTTTCCATTTTCTGCAAATTAGCTGCTTTTTCTTCTGTAGTCAGGGTTGAGTCAGTCCAGTTCGTAATCATCAGATTCACACTTTCATTCTCTATGGGATGCATCTGTGATGTGTATTCCCGGAAAATGTCGTTCTCCGCATCTCCGCCGGGATAAAGATCTACGAAATCCTTCTTTAAATCTCCATTCACTTCTAACGTCTGTCCCGGTATCGCCACGAACAGTAAACTACCGGAATTACAAGGAACAAAACCGTTTCCGACCATTTTCATTAAACGTCTGCAATTAACCTCTACCACTTGTGGTTCTGGTAATTTGAATTCAACATGAAATTGTTCATTCTCCAAAGCGATATTGCAATGTGCATACTTTCCGCTCGAATCAACATACACGAGGTGCATCTGCCTGCCCATGCCTCCGATTCGTCCTTTGAATACGAACGTATTTTTATCTTCCTTTGCGGAACATGCGATACAACAACTTAACCACAAGGTGCAATATATTATAAATGTCAACTTTTTCATTTTATCATTTATTTTTAATATCCTAGTATAATTTCTCTACGTTAATAAATATTTTGTTGAATCTTTCCGAGACTGCTCTCAATCTCCGTGTTTAAGATTGGGGCAGCGAAACGTCTTGAATTTTTATCTAGCGAATATGTTTTTAGAGTCTCTTTCCCTAAAATACCAAAATTCGTATAAGGATAAAATTCACGAGTTAAAACCACATCATCATCCGGATCTTCATTATTATTGAAACGCCGGATATCATACCAACGTGTGGAGAACGGCATTTCCCGGCGACGTTCTTGCAAAATTTTGGAAATCGCTTCCGTCTGTGATGATGCCGACAATTTAATTTTATCGGAAGGTGCATTTTTGTCTATGCGTTTCTCTCGTAAAACATTTACAGTATTCATTGCTTCGATATAATCTCCCATCCTTGCCTGACATTCTGCTTTTGTCAGGATCATTTCGGCAACCGTCGGGCCTGAAGGGATCCGGTCTTTATAAAAGAAGATATATCCCGGATATGCATATGCAGGAGAAGTCATTCCCCTATCATAAGAATAATTTTCTACCATGTGATATTTATAGCGCAGATCATAGTCCCGATCGTAAAGTGCTAGTAATTCTTTGCTTGGTATATACCACCATGAAGAATTACTCAACATCCGGAAATAATAGAATTCCTTCCATTCCATCATATCCGTCATATCTATCTGATTATCGTGCGTGTAAGGGAATTTTATCTCCACGATTTCTTTATCTGTATTGGGGTTAATCGTCACTTCCGATTTATTTGCGCTATATCTCATATCAACATTATAATCCATGAGTTCATCATGTCCTTCCAGTGCGTAACTGGCATATTTCAACGCTTCTGCGTAATTATTTCGGAAAAGATAGTAGCGTGCCGCGAATGCGTCTGCAGCCGGTTTGCTACCTCGCCAGGTCCGGAATTTATTATTAACAACAGTCAAAGGGTTTTGTAACTTTAAGGCTCCTTCCAATTCCTGTTCAATCATCGTGTAAGTCTGTTCCAGTGTGGCTCGGGTAGGGGATTCTTCAAAATTTACGGAGTTTTTCAGAACTAAACCCATTTCATGTTTATTGGCTTCCGTGTAAGGCAGGCAATGGGTATTTGCCAAAATCCAATAACTATAAGCTTTTATCAGGTGAGCTTCTGCCTCCAAAACTTTCTTTTGTTCTGCATTGCCGGATACTCTGTTTAAATTTTCCAACACCATATTAGCCGTAAAGATTTTTTTATATTCACTTGTCCAGAGGCCATCCCCTCTACCTGGCAAATACTCGATGTCCCAAGTTGCAAACTCAACAGTCGTAATACCGTAAGCGTTGGATTTCGCTTCATAGATTTCCTTGTACAATCCATAGTCATCGCTACTGTAAATAGCTGTTCCATTCGTTTCTTGATAAAAACTATCGTAATCGTTCAACAAGGTCTCCAGATGTTCTAGCGTCGTGGGGACCAGAGAACTCGTTTTAGAAGGTTGCACGTCAAGATATTCGTCGCAAGAAACCATTAGCGGTAAACAAACCGATATCCATAACATGAATTTATATCTTTGTTTCATAATGCCTTATTTTTAAAAATTAAATTTCAATCCCAATGTGTATGAAGCCCTCGGGCGGATAGTTCCTCCATTCATGCTTGTCGGATATTCCGGATCTTCGTCGTATTTATTAGCGACAAATGTGTGAAGATTATTTCCTTGTACATAAATTTGCAAGGAAGAAATACCGATTTTTGACAACAAGCGTGTCGGCATATTATAAGTGAGATTAATTTCCTGAATCCTGACATGCGAAGCATTCTCCACCAGGTAATCCAAATACGGGTAATAACTGTTCCAGTACAAATAAGACTCTTCTCGCCTGTCAAACGGAATCGGTACCATATCCATCGGGTCGGATTCCAATACCTCCTTGTAATATTTATTCGGCATGGCGTAACCACCTGACATATCAGGATAATTAAACGAACAACGTCTGAATTTGTGTCCAAATTTACCGGTGATGATAAACGACAAGTCAAAATCGTAAATTTTGAAGGAATTGGAGAAACCCAACGTATATGGGGCAACCTTTGTACCCATGTTTACCATGTAATCCCGTGCATCTCCTGAAGTCCAGTCTGAAAAATCAAACAATTCCCCTTCAGCGCCATGAATAGCTGGAAGCCAATAAGGATCATCCTCCGAACCTCTATTTACCACGCCTGCATACTTGTACGCCCACAATGTATTGGCGTTATATCCCTCTACGTAGGCAGATGAACCTCCGGAATACAAATCATAAGAACCATAAGTTACCCTGTAAAGATTCGTGATTTTATTTTTGTTATACGAGAAATTCAGACTTCCGGTCCAAACAATATTCGAGGCTAAAATCGGTATACGTGTACTTACCTCCAATTCAAAACCGCGATTTATCATCTGTGCCGTATTTAATTTTTGCGACCGGGTTCCATTGATAGCCGGAATTGTCATCGAGGTGATCAAATCCTTCCCCTTCTTGTTATAAAGATCCAGTTTTCCGCTTAGTTTGTTTCCCCAGAAAGAGTAATCAATACCAACATCCCAGGTTCCTGTTTTTTCCCATCTTAACGTGGGATTACCAAAGCTGCTGATGCTGGACGTGATCTCGTGCGTGTAAGTATTTTGGGTAGCGGAAATATCAATCAAAGGACGGAAGGAGGTCGTTTTGTCCACGTTCCCATTATACCCGTAAGTAACACGTATGTTCAAACGGTCTAAAGCCTCCATATCCTTCATGAAATTTTCTTTCCCGATTTGCCAGCCGATTCCCACCGACCAAAAAGGAGCATAACGATATTTCGGGTCATCCGTGATCAGGTTTGATGCGTCTGTACGTACGCTGCCGGAGAGTGTATATTTACCGTCATAAGTATAAGAAACATTACCGAACAATGAAAAATAACGGTCGGTTTCGTACGAAAATTCATTGGTATAAGAGAAATTTTGCCTGCTTCCCATCCAGTCCTCTGTTCCTGTTACCCCGTTGGGATAAATTCCGACAGTTAATTTGTCATCATCGTATCCGACAGTCATCGGATAGTTGGTAGACTGCGTAATACGTTGGTTGATCTCCGTGCCGAGAATAAAATTCACCTCATGCTTATCTGCAAAGTTACGATTGAAATTCAATTGATTGCGGAAACTATAAGCGTTAAGTTCTGATTTTGACATATGCTTGATACCTCCTAGTGGAATATTCGGGGTCACTTTATTGGTTACTTTATCCCAAGATGCGGCCTGATTCACGGTTCGACGAGTTGTAAAAGTTTTCTCGTTATAAATACTTGAATTATTCGTATTGAACATCTCGTATTGAATCTTTGAGTCCAACGAAAGCCCTTCCCAGAATTTTATGGTTAATCCGGCTTGGAATCTTGCATTCAACTGTTTAGAAAGTACCTCTCGGTTTTCAATTTCTGTAATTGGATTATAAGTCCAATCGGAATAAGGGAAATTTTCTGTCGGCACATGGCGTTCCAGTATAGGAGTATAATACCCGTAAGTGACAGGCAGACGTGCTCCATTCTCGTCTACCAGCATATCGTAAGGAGAAAGACTCAAAATACCATTGCTGGAACCGCTGTTATCCAATTTTTTGTATTGGAACATCCCGGAAAAATCGAAATTCAGCCAACGGAATAATTTTGCGCTTGTTCTATAATTTATCAAGACCCGGTCTGTGTTATTCTCCTTGAAATAATCCTTTTCGTTCTCGTACATCAGTGAAAGTACGTTATTCATTTTTTCGGTAGCTCCTGATATACTTACATTATACTGTTGCGTGATTGGCAATTGTAACAGATATTTTTTTATTTGACTGCGGTTATCCTGTTTTTTCAATTGTTCCAGAATACGGTTCATTTCATCATCCGACATGTATCCCAACCGGTTTTCATTTAATGCGACCACCGCCTGTGAATAATCTTCGGTCACATTCAGGTAACTATCGTCAATCGGTCCCCAAAAACTTCCGAAAAAGTCTGTCGCAAATCCGCGTTTTTCATACTCTACCACTTCTTCCGAAGAAACAAAAGGATAATAAGTATCCAAATCCAGCTTTGGTGATATTTTTACAAAAGCCGAAACATTGACATTCATCCCTTTTGCGGCATTCGCTTTCCCTTTTTTCGTCGTTATCACGATTACGCCATTAGCCGATCGTGCTCCCCAAATAGAAGCTGCTGCCGCATCTTTCAGAATGGTCATGCTCTCCACGTCATTCGGGTTGATAGAACTGAAATCATCCTCTACGGCAAAACCGTCTATCACAACTAACGGACGGGTATCCGTGTTCAAACTCGTTTGGCCGCGAATCTCAAATACCAACTTACCATCACTGTCCAAACGATTCTGTACCCCCGCCATTGTTCCAATCAAACGTGTGGCAATATCCGAAGTCGGTTTGGATAGCTGGTCGGCTGACACGATATCGAAGGCCCCCGTGGCTCGCTCCCGTGAAATCGTTTGGTAACCGGTTATCATCACCTCTTCCAAAGCTTTCGTGTCATACTCTAGTACAATATTCAAGACCTTTACATTCCCGACTTTTACCTCCTTGCTCTTCATCCCCACAAAAGTAATTTGAAAAACCAAGTCTTGGCGATCGTCAACCTTGATCTGGAACTTCCCGTCTACATCCGTTGCAACTCCGATCTGTGTTCCCTTGACAATCACCGATGCGCCCGGAACCGGTAGTCCGTCCGTGTCCTTCACTGTTCCCGAAACGGTACGTTTTTTTACCACTTGGGCCATCGGTTTCGAGTCTGCAACCTGCTCTTTATTCTGCACGATAATCACCTCATCGCGAAACTCATATTCCAATCCCTTTTCCTCTAATACCCCTGTCAGGAAATCTTTCAATGGTACTGATTTCACATCCACGTTCACGTTCCCCTTTTTTTGCATCGCGTCATAATTATACAAAAAATCATAACCCGTTTTTCGTGTCACTTCCTCGAAAAGCTTCACTAGCGATACGTTTTTCATTTTCAAACTGATGACTCCTTCTTGTGAATAAACATTTGCCGATGTGGCAAACACTCCAAACAGCATCATAAAAGCCAAGCGCCTCATAAGCCATAACATTTTTCGTAACCATATCTCCGATATGGTGTTAAACCAATTTTTTTTCATACATTTGTATAAGAATTTATTAAACTATTGTCCACAGGTGCTTGCCGGCACCTTAAGACGTTACCAAAAACGGAAATAATAGCACTATTTCCGTTTTTCTTTATAACTTACCGTGACATTCTGTCCGTCGATCTCGAAAGCCACGTCATTTGTCAAGCGAATCATTTCCAACACGCTATAAATATCCTCGTATCTTTTCACCCGTCCTGAAAAACGGATTCCGGCTACTTGCGGATCGGCAAAGAATACTTTGACATCATACCAGCGTGCTAATGTTTCCATGATCTTTTCCAGAGGCTGTTTGTCGAACATATAATACCCATCCTTCCAGGAAGTATAAAGAGCCGTATTCACTTCCTGTACGCCTATCTCCTCATCACCTCTCCGGCAAACGGCCTGTTGAGAGGGCTGCAAAATACACTCTTTCCCCTGTTCGTTTTTCACCCGCACCGAGCCATTCACTAAAGTTGTAAAAACCTCCCCGTCTCCGCCTACCGATGAAATATTAAACTCTGTTCCCAAAGCTGTCACGTTCACCCCTTCAACACACACTGTAAACGGGCGTTCCACGTCTTTTGCCACCTCAAAATAAGCTTCTCCTTCCAGATAGACAACCCGTGAATCTGTGGGAAATTGTACTGGAAACGATAAAACCGATTCCGAGTTAATCGTAACCAAAGACCCATCCGGTAATCTAAAAGTAAAGTCAGAGCCTTTGGGTACCATTAAACGATTATAACGAATTTCATCCGACGCTTCTTCTCGTGTCCGAAACGTCAATTGATCATTGGTGCTGTCACGCACGATGTCTATCCCCAGTTCTTCTTCGTGCAGATGATTCACGTTCCTTAAATCCACGCTTTTACCATTGGCCAAAATCAACTCGACCCTTGCCGTGTCGGCTTGTCGTGATGTTTCGTTTTGTACCAGTACGACTGTTCGCTCTTGTTTCAACTTTTCATGGATAAATAAAATTCCTCCCAATACGACAGCCAAACACGCTGCCGAATTTATCCACGTGCGCGGCATACGAAATTTGGGCCGATCAAGAGTTCTTTTTTTGATCTTTTTCCATCCGTCATCTTCATCATATTTCTTTTTCTTCATCGAGTTGCTCACCCGATGAATGGAATAATCCAATTCATCTTTCATGTATTCATTTTTTCCTAAGGGCCACAACTACTCCAAAAGGGTGACTGGAAAATGAAAAAAATAAAGGCAAAACGAAAATTTTATTTTAATCGCCTGCAATATAACCACATAAGCAGGGAAATCTTTTTAACGATCCGAACTTTTTCTCTAATCAGACGATAAGCTTTACTAATATGCGTTTTTACCGTGTTCAACGAAATTCCCAATTCATCCCCGATCTGTTGATAGCTTTTCCCGTCTACTAGGCTCATCAAAAAAACAGTTTTGCATTGCGAAGGTAATTCTTCTATCGCCCGTTCAACTCTATCCAAACCGGCAAGTTCATCCTCGGAAAACTCCGATTGTTCCAGATATTCTATGAATTCAGTCAAATGAGGGGCGTGGCGTTGTTCTAACGCTTGGCTTCTCAACACTTTCAATGCACCATTTCGTGTGGATTGATATAAATAAGATTTTAATGACACTTTTATATTTATCTTTCGTCTATTTTCCCACAAATAAACAAATGCATCTTGTACTACATCTTCCGCTTTCTCGGAATCACCCAGAATACCCATACAATAACCACACAATTCTTGGTAATACTTTCGAAATAATATTTCGAAAGATTTTGAATGTCCCTCTAGGATAGCCTTTAATTCAGCACCATCTAAATTTGCATCATCATGCATAGGCCTTTACTTTATTACCAGCTCATCTATGATTTATCATGCAAATATATATAATATATTGAAATTATTTGCATTTAGCAAATATATGTTCTTTATTCCAACACCTCAAGTACCCGATCTTCGATCTCGTTCAAACGCTTCGTTACCAAAGATTGAGCCTCGGCGATAATCTTGTTTTCATTGCCCGTGAAAAAGAAGGTAATCAAAGCTGCTCCAAGCATAAACAATGCCAATTTGGGCTTCTTGGCAAGAGCGGCGAACAATCCGGTTCCCGTCAATCCTCCCGTGATCACGTTACGCACAAGCCGATCTTCATCATTATCATCCAGAAGAGCATTATTTTTCATCAAAATCTTTTCAACTTTCTCCGCACGGAGATGGTCAGCCTCGGCGAGAGCGGCATACCAGGCATTATACTTGTTGGGAAATGATTCGGAGAACCACAAGCCGCGAAGAATTTCATAAACGTAATACCCGTTGAGTTTTTTCACGATATTCTGATCGTGCATCCCTACCAACCGTTTGGTCTCGAAATCCACCATGACCTTTACCTCGTCCCATAGTGTCTTGAACTGATCTACTAAATACGCATCCATAACAAGTTGCATTTAAATATATTTATCTATAATATCGTCTATGTCGATATCTCCTAATATATCAACGATACGATCAACTAAAAAGTTCACTCCCGACCGTTCTTTCAGGTATTTTTTATAATCACCGCTTCGAAAACTGGCGTTTTGTATAATTTCAAAATCATTGTTCATCAATTCGGCTCTGGTCATTGAATCCTTCACGGCCGAGTAATTCGCGATTCCCACTTGAGCCAAACGGTGATAGCGGGCTGAAATCGGGAAAATATTCTTCACGAGTTGCTGCCATTCCCCGGAACCCGATGGGACGAAATTACCAAGATCATAACTTAATATCTGTTTGATCTGAGCCGTCGAGGCGACACAATCCATCTTGTTAGGGGCAAAAATCATTCGCTCGTAAGGCAACAACGGCCGTTTCTTATCTTTGAACAACGTTGCTTTGAGAAAATCAATTTCGTCACTGGTGAGATTTCCATGCTTGGAACCGTCATAAAGGAACACGACAACATCAGCCTCCCGCATAATCTCAGCCGTGCGTTTCACGTCGTAGTCATTAATCCCGATACCGATCGTGTCAATTAGGCACACCCCGTGATCCGTCAAATCATGGGAACAATTGACGAATCCCGACATTAAATTCTCGGCACTTTGCTCCCCCTGATAAATTTCTTTCAAACCATAAACATACTTGCGAAGAAAAGCGTCATATTCCATGTGTTGCCGTGTCCTGTCCTGGCCTCCCATAACGATAACATCATAGCTAGCCCCGAGACACGAACGCCCGATATAAGTCGTGATTTTTGTGCTCGTAGACATGGATTCCGGGAGTAATTCCCGACCCGAGAGTGCATTGACAAGCGTACTTTTCCCGGAATTCGAAGTCCCCGCCACTACCACCTTGTACAGTCCTAAATCAAGGGCCAACTTACGGCGGAAAGATAAAGATTTACAAAGTAGCAGGTGCTTCTGAATCTCGGTTATTTCTTCTATATCAAGAGTTGCCATGGCACTAATTTATCGTATCTATCCCGTTAGCGATCACGTCCGCGCGCAACCGATCAATTTCCTTGATCACGTGATCCAGGGGTTTATTCACCTTCTCCGTGGCAAAATCACGATAGAACTCTATACGCCCCTGATTCTCCTGCAGGTGATCGCGAAGAGCCTTAAGCTCGTGTTCGATATTGCTGAGATAAAGTTTGACCATATTATCACATTCGCGGGTGGCTTTCGAAAGAAGGCTATACAAATTCAGGGTAGCATCCTTGCCCAGAAAACCTTCCGAACGAACCAAACGTCCGGCAATATCCGAATTTATCTTGTTCCGCAACTCTGTACGAGCTGCTTCCTCCATCTTCTCGAACATCTTATCTACGTTACCGCCTCCGAAAAATATCTTCACGCTAGTCCACCACCCGCGTAACGATTTCCTGACCGTCGAAGAGATCGACGTGTTGATGATCTCGTCAATCTGTTTCTGGATAATAATAATCAGAAGCACGCTCATCTCGTATAGGCTGTCGCTGATCTTTTTCTCGAAAATAGATTTGTTCACCACGGTAACCTTAAATTTGTTATCCGAATTGATAGTGCGAATCTCATCCAATACAGACGTGATATAATTATTCATGGATTGTGATAACTTATCCACGATCTGGCGATACGGGGTTTGCCGGGTTGTTTGTACGGGAGTGAATATATTTGCGCTAATCGTGTTACATATCAAATCGACAATCTTGGGAACCGGTTTAAGCAGGGAAGGTAAAAAGTCATTTTCAATCTCGATGGAAGTCAGCTCCTTCAAAGACTTTGGCGTGTAATTACCATGAGGGACATCTATTTTGATCCCGTCAATCATCTTGTTGATCCCCACGGTTGCGCTAATAAGCAATTGTTGGGAATGATGCTTGATATACGTATCGACTTCCGACGGGAAGTTGCGGGCGATCGTTTCGCTCTCCTGTTCGTAATTGCCGGAAAGGGTCTGGATCGTCTCTTTCGCTTTCTGGAATGCCGCTATCTTTGCCTCGATCGCCTCGGCATTTGATGCGAGGGCGTTGATCCTATTCTGAATCGCCAGCCGAATATTCATCGCCATCTCTTTCGTGCCGTTCAGGTGATTATCATAGATCGTACCGTCAGCGAACATGTTGCCGATTACCTTGCCCAATATGGCGTTAAAATCCTCGTAATACCCCTTTTTAAGTAACATTTCCTTGGGCAGATAGGATTTTTCCTCTTCAAATTCTTCCTTCTCCTTCACGATCGTGCGAATGGTCTCCACCTTTTTTTCATCCGAAGTTTCCAACTCCTTTCGATTCAGGCCATTGATTTTAATGGCATCTTCCTTGTAGGGATACACGCCGCAAAATGCCAGACGATTATATAAAGCGGAGTAAGTCACGATCTGCGAACACAATCGTTCATAAAGTTCCTTGGGCACTTTACCGGAATAGGCTTTTTTCAACAGGGCCGCAATATTGTTCTTGCAATTCTCGATTGAACCATGCCGAGAGGGAGACAGGTCGATCTTGTTGATGACAAAAATAATATGCTCCGGCTTGATATTGGAAACCTTCGGGTTAAAAAGCGTGGAACCGAAAAAATCAATATCTTGATCCGTGAGATTCCCAAGGGAATCAACCAACACGAAAGCGAAATCGCAATTCTTCATGTTGTGTTGGGCCTTCTCGTCATCCACGCTTGAAGCCCCGTTCCCCAATGTATCGACAAGCACGAGGGCGTAATCTTTACAGGCACCCTCCACCTCGTGAAGCGAAATATAAGCCTCGTTCAGTTCCATACTTTTAAAGCGATCGGGTTTCACGAGACGATCACGATCGGCCAAATCTTTCTCCGTGTAACAATAATAACAGCGAAAATCATCAATCGTCTCCCGTTTGGATTTCAAACTACCTTTCCGGCGTCCTTCCTTGTCAATATCAAAATAGTTCACCGTAACCCCCTCGTTCGCGTAATCCTCCGTGCGTCCGATCCAGGTAGGCATGAGCGTCGAGGTATGAATTACCTCCGGGACAATAATCTTACGTGCCAAATTGTTGATCAGCGCGCTCTTACCCGAATTTGATGCTCCCAAGAACAGCACCCGTACAAGTCCCATGTTATTACGTACGGATTCTTTCGCTATAGCTTCGGCGTATTCGATCGTAGCCGCGGACTGCAACGCGGGTGCTTCATGACCGATATTAAGTAATACATCTTGAAGAGACTTGTTGCAAACGTTAACCGTCTCGTTAAATTCTTTTACGTTCATACAATCTTAAAGATTATTTTTGTATAACCAACTGTTTTTATAACACTCAAATCATCTTATTTAGCAAATTCTTCAACTCCGCCTGACGAGCCAGAAGGTTTGTCCTTTCCCCCTCGTATTGTTGTCCGAGCTCGTCGATATTTTTCAGGAACATCTCCTTGATCTCGTGAATAGAATTTTTGAAATTTCTCTCCAGCAAGGGCATCAGCGTCTCTTTGAGTTGCGTTTTGATGTGTTCAAGCCCTTCTTGAAACTGCTGGGTCAATGCCTCCGAGTAAAGTTGCACGAGTTCCGTGTTACTGCGTTTAATCTTCAGCAAGCCGCCAAAAAGCTTCATGAGAATATTCGTCACGACCTCTCCCAGCAAATATCCCCAGAATCCGCCATGAAAACTGGCCACGAACACGAGTACGTTACGAATCACGCCTTCAACCGCGTTCTTGATCGAATTGTTATACAAATCGACCGTGTCGAAACTGATCGGTTGATTTCCCGCACGAACCCCGTCCGCTTCCAGATGCAAAACATCCATCTCTTTCCCGAAATAGCTTTTGTACTTCGCTGTCAACGAAGCCAATTTGTATTCCATGTCATCACGCACCACGTCCATCGTCTTCCTGATCTCGTTGCATAAGAACTCTCCCCACAGGTAGTTGAGATAAGGGCTGAAATAAAATTGTATTTTCTGAACATCTATCGCATGCAATTCCTTGTCAATCAGTAAGCGAGCTTCCCGGGCGAACTTCGTGATATCCTCGTCAAAATGAGTCGAGCAGTAATTCTGAATCTTCACCCATAACGTCAGGTCAAGCTGTTTTGCGTACACCTCGAACGATTCCCGCCGTTCTTTGAAACGAGCGATAGCCTGTTCGAGAGTTTCCAGCTTGCCCTCCACCCGGGCTAACTGTTCTTCCAAAGAAGCCTGCACGAAAACGTCTATATCACGTGCTTTCTCGCGAGCCACATCATCCAGGTTAACCGGATTTGATATGAAATGCTGCACGAGCCACACCCCGGTATTCCCTTTGCCTTCCACGTGTACGGGAGCCGTGATCCCTTTTACCTCCAACACCTTTTCCACGGTGGCTACCGCCTCTGTCACGGAAGGGAGCAAGTGAGCGTGAAGAAGCACGATCGCCAGCCCGGCCCGGAGCGCATCGTGAGCTGCGATGTAATCAAGTAAGGCTACATCTGAACCTTTCAGAAGGTGTTGTGCATCCATCACGAGTACATTACGTGCCGCCCGGTTTACAGGTGCATTTCGGGAAATATCCTCGTCGTTGCCGATAGAAGAAAATTCAAACGTGTAATCTTCAAACATCCCGGAATGAAGCATCCCCGAGAACAGCGAGCAGACCTCGGCTTCAATATCCCGACTACACGCAATACATACTTGTTTCTCGGAAGAGGGAATGAGATCAACCATCTCCTGCACTTTCGAACCGATCTCTCCGGGTAGATCCGGAATCAATATATCATTTTTGTCACTCATAACGGGTTTATAGGTTTAGATGATTTTCATGATTTCTGCTTGCAAATCACGGGCTGACAAAAGATAAGCACTCTTGTCAACGGTCGTGTGATCGATCAATTCGATACAACGGGCATAGAGAAGCGATTTCCCGAAAAGTTCGATCGCCTGTGCGCGGGTCTTTCCGTTAGGATGACTTGCTTCCGAATGATCATAATCCCAAAGAGCCTCGTTCAGGTTATTCATTTTCTTGATCATGGATTGAGCTGCTGCGGCGTCGCGACAAGCGATCACCGCCGCCCGGTCTGCCGTGATCTCCTGCAACCGGGAATATTGATTATTCTGTTGCAATTGCTTGATCCGGGCAATCACCTGCGGGTTGGTTATCGTTGACAAATCTGTTGCCATGATACTGCCTTTAATCGGGTGATTCGCCAATGCGTGCCCGATTTCGTGCCCGATCAGGGCCATGATCTCCAAGTCCGTGTATTCCGTCTTTGCCATCAATTCTTCGGAAATAAAGACATACAACATCTCCTTCGACCCGCAGGTAAAAGCGTTGTTGCTTTGGAAAAGCTCTTGTCCTTTCAGACTCGTTTCCTCCAAAGCCCGTTCCATCCGGTATATATCCTCGTCCGAATACACGTATACCAACGGCATCGGGATGCCCAGATTTTTACACAGCGTTGTGATAATATCAAAAAGACGAGAATTATTGTTCACGTTAACAGGTTGTCTGTCAAGCACGCTCCGGAGAACTTGAATACGCAGCATATTACTCTCGTTGAACGTGTACTTGATAAATCCCGGTGCCACCTCGTTAAACTTGGCGATACTGTCCAGAAACTCCTTCTCCTGTTCGGTCACGTACAACGGGGGTTCGATAAATTTCTTGAACCCTTGGACCTCTTTCTCCATGTATTCGGAAAGGGAAAGATACGTGTTGTCAAATATTTGCATGCTCATGTATGAGGGTGTTTACTTGATTCTTTATTCGGTTTAATTCTCCGGTCAGGCTTGCCAGATCACAATACTTTCGGGAGTTACCGTTTTTGACCGTCCCGCCTATCGTGAGACCGATCCCGATTAACGTCAGGCCGAGCGGGACAACGTTTTTTATATCCGGGATCGCGTAAGATAGAAGTCCCAGAATGAGAATCACGATTCCGGTTGCGAGTAATCCGATAGACCGTTTCCCCCGGGAGGCGGGAGAAAAATGGTCCATCTCTTTCCTGATCGCTTGTTGAACGGCAGGTTTTTCTCTGTAATAATCACATACCCACTTGTTGTATTTGTTGGGAAACGTGAAATTGAACCATAGTTTATCAATAATCTCGATTTTATAGTAGTTCTCAATTTGTTGCACGTTCACTTTGCCTGAACTGTTTTTAATTCTTTTGGCCTCGAAATCTACCATGATCGAGACTTCGTCCCACAACTGATTGAATTCATTCATGATCGGTAATATTTATTTTTTTTTCTTCTTTTTTGATGGGATTGGGGGCAGGGCTGCGGCTACTCCGATGTTACCCGGTTTAAAATCAACGTTAACGACTTTACCCTTTTCTCGTTTCTCTATAAAACGTTTGATCTCGTCTTCATACTTCGCGAACATATTGTTGAAGAAACGGATGTCTTGCTTGTCGTTTTCCGGGGTTTCCGATGTCAGTAGTTCTCCCACCTCTTCGTTAGCGACGGCCGCGCTTAATCCGGCAAGCGATTCTTCCGCTGAGGCACTGCCGTCAAGAATTTTCTCTATCTGGTCAAGAGTGATTTTCTTCGTTTGTTTCGATCTTTCAGGCATAGTATTTATTTTTATTGTTTTGAATCTCCGTCAGCAATCGCTTGTAAGCGATGTTCAGGTAATTATACACTTTACCGGGTGTAACTCCCATTTCCTCGGCCGTTTCCTCGGTCGATTTCCCTTCCAAAAGCCGGAGTTCGATGACCCGTCGATAGGTTTCCGTTTTCCATTTTGAAATCGTATTTCTTACAATATCTTTCATTTGCTCTGTCGTTAAATTATAACTCCATTCGGGCTCTTCAAGCAACCCGTGGTGATGGTTTAAATTTACCGCGGATAACGGGACCGTTGCTACTCCCCCGTTGACTTGCTCGAAAAAGATAGCGCTCAGAAATTCGTCTTGGGCGGCCATCCTTCCGGCCCGTTCGATCGCCAAGCGGTGGAGGCGTTCGAGGCTCTTGTTATCCTTCAGCTTCATTTTTATAAGAGTCTCCTCGTCGGGAATTCTCTGAACGTATTTCAAAAAAAGTAGATTTTTTTCTTTTTCCTCGCTGATCCGGTTGATGAGATTGACCACGTCATACTCCGTGGCATAAGGTGATTCGATGTTGAATTGTTCTTTTGGGGAAGTTGGATGATTCAAGTGATTTTGCTTGTAAAATCTCTTGAAGAAATTGGAGGCGATCGAACGTAACCAGATGACCAGGCTGCATTCCCCCCTGAAATCCGAGAGGGCCTTCCAGTCATTTTCTTTCAGGTGAAGGTAAAGTTCATCCATCAGTTCCCTGAACGTCAATTCTCCTCGGTAATCTTTCTTGTAGGCTTTCAATATTGATGGTCCGAGGAAATCCGCTCCCTCGAAAATGTCCATGATGAAATCCATGTCATCCTGACGGAACTTGTAAAGCATGAATTGATAGAAATCTTCTTCCGGGATGCCCGCGTATTTCTTTCCGATCTTCCTGAGGCGGATATCGGGTTTAAGGTTGCGGGATATATCCCGATTATTCTCTTGATGCTCTTCCTCTTCCGGTTCGGAGAGGTATTCTTCCTCTTCCGGGTTACTGTATTTATTCCCTGTTTTCATATCATTCGTTTCACACACATCCGTACAAAAATATGTTGTATCTATGCAAAGCTATTTGAAAAATAGGAAATAAAGAAGTGAAATTTTAAATATTTGTATGCTTGTTGTTCAGAGGTTTCTTCGTCAAGAAGGTTGTCCGCAGGGTTCCCGTAAGCATATCGAGTCGGAAGCTTCTTTCCCGGAAGCACTCGTGGCGAAGATGTAGAGAGCCGTTGGTGTTTTTGAGATATTTTTTTGAATTATTTATTATTTCATTTTTTCTCTTGTTTTCTCGGCTTGTGCAGGGGTCAGGGTGAGGTTCGGTAGTATTTTGGATATACCGGCGGTTTCCATTTTTATGATTTCCGGGTCACCCGTGTAGGCGATGGAAGATACCCCGTAGGCTTCCGCGCTTAGTTTCTTGACAACGTGGATGTCGGCCTTGGATGCTCCCGTTACTTTGATTTCGGCTATGTTTATCAAGAATTTATCGAGGTAAGCGTGTGAAGCGCCGACAACTTTGATTTTTCCTTGCTCGCTTTCTCCGGATAAGGTCAATTGGCTGGCTCCTAGAATTTCGCAAATTAATTCTTGGGAGGTTAACTGGCCGGATAGTTTCGAGGCTCCGGTCAGGGTTATTTTTGCTTCCTGTTTCACGTGGATGGGATTGTTTAACGTCACGGATGAGGCCCCGATGATTTCCGCCTTGAAGTTGTCCGTGGTAATTTCTTTGGAGAAATCAAGAGAACAGGCCCCGCTCAGTTCGATTTTCTCCAACGAGGAAACGGTGATTTCGGCCTTGCATTTGTCGTTCTTCTTCCACTTGCCTTTTCCTTCCATGCTGAGTAGTAGTTCCCCGTTTTTCAGGGTCAGGATTAATTTTTGCGCCAGTCGTGCCGGGATGCTGACCGATATCCCCGTGGATTCCCCTTGTCGGGCCGTGACTTCGAATGCCCCGATCACTTTTATGGCGGTGATTTTTTCGCCTTGGAAGCGGGATATGGAGACTTGTTCCTGCGCGAAAGCCCCGGTAATTGCTAAACAGAGGATGGAGAGAAGCGATATGATTTTTTTCATGACACGGAGATTTTACTTGTGGTTATTTCTGATATTCCTTGTTGATTTCAGATGGCTTTTTTACTACTTTATTTATTTTGGAGGCTCCAGAGGATTCTTGGGTTATGATTTCCGGGTTTCCGATGTAAGTTATTTTGGATGCCCCGGATGCGTGTACGCTGATTTCTTTATTCACGAGGAATTGGGCTTTAGAGGCTCCTGATATTTCGGCTTTCAGGATGTCGATCGGGAATTTCTCCAGATTTGTTTTAGAGGCGCCTGATGCTTCCACTTCGCAGCGTGTTGTTTTTCCCGAAAAAGTGATTGAACTGGCCCCGCTTTGCTCGATGAAGATTTCCGGGGAAGTGATATATCCTTTGACGAGGGAGGCTCCCGATAGGTCTATTTTAGCTTTTTCCTGTATGGTAAGCTTTCCTTCGAAGTTTGTCTTGGCAGCCCCGCTGAGGTTTACGTTGAATATGCGGGAAGTGAAATTTCCGGTTGCGTTTATTTTGCAAGCCCCGCTTAATTCGATCTTTTTTAAGGACGAACACACGATTTCCGCCGTGTAACGATCATTTTTTTCATGATGCATTCGTCCTTGCATGTAGATGGATAGGATGCCGTCCGAATCTAACGAGAATTTTAATTTGGATTCCAAGCGGGCGGGAATGTTTACAGTTGCCTTGGTGGATGTGCCTTGGGTAATGGTGATGTCGAAAGCCCCGTGGCTGATGATTCCGGTGATCTTTTTCCCCTCGAAGCGGGTAATGGTGGTTTGTTCCTGTGCGAAGGTCGTGGCGATCACGCAGAAGAAGACGAAAAGGAATGATGCGATTTTTTTCATAATGCTGTTTTTATACTCAGACGATCAAAGGTAGTGAAAAGTTACAGCATCTTTTTTAAAATTAAGATATAAGATCGGAATCTTTTTCCCCGTTGCGGATGTTGGAAGGTAATGACATGATATTTCCGGATCAAGTCAGCGATTCCAGAAGGGTGTTCAGGTTGGACGTGAATATTTTCACGGACATGGCAAGGAGGATTATCCCGAAGAATTTACGCAGGATGTAAACGCCTCCTTTGCCGAGTACGCGTTCCACGAGGTAAACGTTTTTCAATACCACGTACACGACGATCATGTTGAGGATGATGGCGATGATGATGCTGAATACGCTACATTCGGATTTGAGGGTTAGCGTGGTGGCTAGAGCTCCCGCCCCGGCGATAAGGGGGAATATGACGGGAACGATAGTTGCCGATCCTTCGGGGCCGTCATTCTGGAATATCTCGATGTTGAACGTCATTTCGATGGCAAGCACGAATAGCACGAGTGCCCCGGCTAGGGCGAAGGAGGAGATGTCGATGTTGAACAGTTTTAGCAAGGCATTTCCAGCGAAGAGGAACGCGATGAATATAACAAGAGATATTCCGGCGGCCTTTTCGGCACTGACTTTTTTCCCGGCGCTGTTGAGACCGATGATAATGGGGGTAGAACCCGTGATGTCGATCACGGCGAAAAGAACCATGAAGGCGGTGAATATTTCTTTTATATTGATACTGAAGTCCATAATCCTGTTCATGAAATTTGCGGGTTACAAGTGTAGCACGTACGTTAAAAAGATACTGACACTTGTAATCCCACAAATTTACGATTATTTTTTATAATTCCCATATTTCGGCATCGGACGGCACGTGTATCCGGGCGGATAACGGGGTGATGCGCGTGATGTTTAACAGGTATTTATAGGTGAAGTTTTCCGAGATGGAGTTGTTTCCCCAGCTCGCGCACCCCAGCGTGTTGTTGACGGGAAGGCCGTTCTGAATGGAGCCTCCGGCCGAGTGTCCGTTATTTTGCACGAATGGGTTGGTTTTCAATGATTTTTTTCCCTTGATGTATAAAGAGTTGTTGACTTGGTTGGGAGAGATGGGAGAATGGTTGATGAGGATATAAAAAATGACCGGATTATTTTCCGGTCATTTATTTATGAATTTTCGATAGGGTTTATTTCCCACGAATCGCGGTGATACCCGGTAGTTCTTTACCTTCGATATATTCCAGTAAGGCTCCGCCTCCGGTGGATACGTAACTTACTTTGTCGGCCAAGTCAAACTGGTTGATGGCGGCAACGGAATCGCCACCACCTACTAATGAGAAGGCTCCTTTTGCTGTTGCTTTCACGATAGCGTCAGCCACGGCTTTCGTTCCCACGGCGAATTTCGGCATTTCGAAAACGCCTACCGGTCCGTTCCAGAGAATCGTTTTGGATTCTTCGATGATCTTGGAGAATGCGGCGATGCTTTCCGGACCGATGTCAAGTCCTTGCCAGCCATCAGGTATTTCCATGGAAGGAACGAGCTGGGTATTCGCGTCGTTGCTGAATGCATCGGCGGCAACCGTTTGAGCGGCAAGCACGAGGTTCACGCCTTTTTCTTTAGCAAGTTTCATGATGTTGAGAGCCAGATCAAGTTTGTCATCCTCGCAGATAGAGTTTCCGATGTGACCGCCCATGGCTTTTTTGAACGTGTAGATCATTCCACCGCCTAGGATCAGGTTGTCAACTTTATCCAGGAGGTTCATGATAATCTCAATCTTGGAGGATACTTTTGAACCTCCCATGATGGCCGTGAAGGGGCGGGTTGGGTTATGCATCACCTTATCCACGCTTTCAAGTTCTCCCTGCATCACGTAACCGAATAGTTTGTCATTCGGGAAGAATTTAGCGATAACCGCGGTAGAGGCATGAGCGCGATGGGCTGTACCGAATGCATCGTTGATCCAAACATCTCCTAAAGAAGCCAGTTTCTGGGCGAATCCTTCATCCCCTTTTTCTTCTTCCTTGTAGAAACGAAGGTTTTCCAGTAATAGCACTTCGCCTGGTTTCAGCTCTGCGGCTTGTTGCTTTGCACTTTCGCCGATACAGTCGTCTGCGAATTTTACGGGTACACCTAATAATTCTTCCAGGTGTTTTTGGATATGTTTTAATGAGAATTTATCTTCCGGTCCGTTTTTCGGGCGTCCGAGGTGAGACATCAAGATTACGGAACCTCCTCCCGCCAGCACTTTCTTGATCGTGGGGACGGCTGCCCGCATGCGGGTGTCGTCGGTGATCTCGAATTTATCATTCAAAGGTACGTTGAAGTCTACGCGGATAAGCGCCTTCTTGTTTTTAAAATTGTAATTATCAATTGTCTGCATAGCAATTGTTATTTTAATGAGTAAATTACTTAATCGACAGCTAAAGGTAAGGATAAAATCATATTAAACCAAAAAATAATTTGCTCTATAAAAGTTCATGAACTTTATTTAAGGCCGGTTGGAAAAAATGTGAGTGAAAATTTGTATTTTTACCTTCTGTAAAGAAAGTGTGGTCGTGAGTGTAACGAAAATTGTATATCGGGTAGGCGGAGATGAAACTAGCAAAGATGAGACAAAATGTGATTGTGGCATGTTTGGGGGTAATGGTGTTGTTGCTGTTATCTTCGTGCCGGAGAGGTGAAAAGATGCGAACCGAAGAGTTGTGCAGAGAATTGGAAAGTTCTGTGATGCTGTCGCCTGTGTTTGATTCTTTGGTAAATGAGGCGATGCACTTACCCAAGTTTTTTCGTTCGAAAGTACTTTTGACGGCAGGAACCCGTTATTCGATGAAACGAGAACAGTTGTGCCGGGCAAAAGTGTATTTGCAGGAAGCCTTCCGGATTGCTCCGCGAGACTTGAAAAGGTCCGTGGCATTGGAATTGGCACGTCTGTACGGTTCGCTTGTTTTGCGGGATGACTGTACGGAAGAGGCCATTCGTTTTATGAGCACGGTACGGTCAAGAATTGTTTTTACTCGCGAAGACGAGGCCGAATTTTATTATTTGAAAGCCCGTTTTTTTAAATCTATCAATATGGAGCGGGCATTTACGGCGGTAGGTCAGGCGTTGTCATTATATAAAGGACTGTCGGACGTGAAAGGACAAATCGAGACGTATTGTCTGAAAGCCAGTCTTCACGGGGTTTTAGAGGAGTATGAAGAACAATATGCTTGCTACGAGGAGGCGTATCGTCTTTTGCGTAGATCCCGGACAAAGAATCAGGTGAAACCATTTTATGAGCAGATGGCCGCGAGTTTGAAAAAGTTAGGACGTCATGAAGAAGCTTTGCTGTGGTATGAAGAGGTGTTGAAAGAATTGCCGGATTCTAGCGGGTTCGGACGTTACGGGGTGCAGGTTTCCGAGGCATATTCGGGGTTGGGGTATCACGAGAAAGCACGGGATGTATTGAAATTGGGATTGAAGAACGAGACGAGGGGAGGGTTACGTAACGTGTTACTTTGTCGGATAGCGGATTCTTTTATGCGGGAGGGATTGCGAGACTCGGCTCTGGTGTATTTAAAGACAGCGATTGATTTTTACGAGGGATATGCCAAGGTGAATAACTTGAAAATACCGCGGGTGATGCTTGTGAACTATTTGAATTATGGGCGTTGTTTGTGGGAGGATGGTCAACGGGACTCGGCGATCGTTTATTTGAACGAGGCGGGCAACAAGAAAGCAGAATCACGTGAGAGTCAGTTGGCGCAGGCGCAGGTGCTGGAACAATTGTGCGAGTACTACGAGGAACAAGGAGATCGGCAAGCGTTTTGCGAGGTGTTCTATCGACGGGATTCGATCATGGAGGAGTACCAGTCGGTTTATGATGACGGTCGTTATCGTCGGGTGTTGGAAAGGTACAAGAATCAGAAACTTCTTCGGGAAATAGAGGAGATGAACCGGAAACAAGAGGAGACGAATTGGTGGTTGGTGTTGTCATTGATTATGACTGTGGGGGTGATCGCTTCGGTTTTGGTGTACACGTGGATTTCGTGGGGGAAATTGAAAGAGCATAATCATAAAAGGTAATATAGTATGGATAAACATGAAATGTTCATGCGAAAAGCGCTTGAAGAAGCCCGTGTGGCTTGGGAAGAGGGAGAGATTCCGGTCGGTGCCGTGGTGGTTTGTAAAGATCGGGTGATTGCCAGGGCTCATAATCAAACCGAACGATTGAATGACGTGACGGCGCATGCCGAGATGCTTGCGATTACATCGGCAACTTCTTTGTTGGGCGGGAAGTATTTGAATGATTGCACGCTTTATGTCACGCTTGAACCCTGCGTGATGTGTGGAGGTGCGCTCGCTTGGGCCCAGTTGGGAGAATTGGTATATGGTGCGGCTGACCCGCATCGGGGATATGCCCGGTTGTCACCTTCCGTGTTACATCCTAGGACAAACGTGGTTACCGGAGTATTGGCCGACGAGTGCGGTGAATTGGTGAAAGAGTTCTTCTCAAAGAAAAGATGAGAGAAATGCGGTGATTTCGTGATTCCCGATGAGGTGATTCCATCCGCGCTAGGCTAACGTTTTTAATAATCACTTGATCATTGAATCGGCAATCACTAAATCATTTCATTTTCAATTTTGCATTTTCAATTGCTTTGACGTACATTTACCATTCTAAATTAGCATTTAATAAAAACGGATTAGTACATGGGTAATTTTGATATAAGAACCGGAAATGTGCCAGATAGTGAGAAAGAACTGGAGAAGGCGTTGCGGCCATTGAGTTTTAGTGATTTCCGGGGACAAAAGAAGATCGTGGATAACCTGGAGGTTTTCGTGCAGGCCGCGAAAATGAGGGAAGAATCCCTTGATCATGTTTTGTTGCATGGTCCTCCGGGATTGGGAAAAACCACCTTGTCGGCGATTATTGCCAATGAGCTAGGTGTGGGAATAAAAATTACTTCCGGGCCGGTGTTGGATAAACCGGGGGATCTGGCCGGATTGTTGACTAATCTGGAGCCGAATGACGTGCTTTTTATTGACGAGATACATCGGTTGAGCCCGATCGTGGAGGAGTATCTTTACTCGGCCATGGAGGATTTCAAGATAGATATCATGATAGACAAGGGACCCGCGGCCCGTTCCGTGCAGATTCAATTGAGTCCTTTCACGCTGATCGGGGCGACCACGCGTAGCGGGTTGTTGACAGCACCGTTGAGAGCCCGGTTCGGTATAAACAGTCACCTGGAGTATTATGACCTCGACGTGTTGACGGGGATCGTGGAGCGCTCGGCGTCTATATTGAGAACAAAGATCACTAGTCAGGCATCCAAGGAGATTGCTTCGAGAAGTCGGGGGACGCCTCGTATCGCGAATGCGTTGTTACGCCGGGTGCGGGATTTCGCGATGGTGAAGGGGAATGGGGTGGTGGACCTGGAGATTACCACGTTTGCTCTTGAGGCGTTGAATATTGACAAGTTCGGTCTAGATGATATGGATAACAAGATTTTGTTGACGATTATCGATAAATTTAAAGGCGGTCCCGTCGGGTTGACCACGATCGCGACGGCAGTGAGTGAGGATCCGGGCACGTTGGAGGAGGTGTACGAGCCGTTTTTGATTAAAGAAGGCTTTTTAAAAAGAACGCCGAGAGGACGAGAAGTGACCGATTTAGCTTATAAACATCTTCGGAAGAATCGAAAAACTGATGATTGGCAAGCCTCGCTGTTTTGATGGATTAAGAGATGGCATGACGTCTAAGTGTTTGATTAAGTGATAAATTTATAAGTTTTATTAACGTTAAAATGTTAACTGAATGGCCCGTAAGCTTGATGGATTTTGAAAAAGTATAGAACACGAAAGAATCTCAGTGAGTTATATTTTTGTTAAATTGTATTAAGCGTGCTAATTGTTAAAATTGAATTGTTAAATTTGCGTGTATGAGAAAACAACAGATAATTATATTAGGAGTTGTGTTTGGTATATCCTTGCTGGGGTTGATTATACTCCAGGCCAGTTATTTCCAGACGGCTTACGAGGTAAAAAAAGAGCAATTTTTTTACTCTGTGAACCGGGCTATGGATGATATGGTCGATTATATTCGCAAGCAGGAGGAGGCGGGGAGACTTGTGGAGAATAAGAATCTGTTGTCGGCAAAAGAGAAGGGCATGGAGATTGATGCCCCGATGTACATTGACCCGAAACGGCAGGTTGCTTTGAAAAATGACCCCGAATTGATGTTGGGTAAGATGCTTTGCCTGGTGGATGATGAGGCGGAGGTGAAAGATGTGAGTGAATTTGTGGGAAGCAAGTTTAAGGAGGATAATCTGGCGACTTCGATTACCAAGTTGCAACAGGCGATGAAGGAGCGTACGGGTGAGAATTATAAGTTCGTGCCGGAGAGTAAAGAAGATAAGCATTTGATCGAGGGGCGGGTAGATTTGAATAATCTGTACGGCTTTATCGGAAATTCTTTGAAGGATGCAGGGATTCGTTCTCGTTTTGAATTCGGAATCAAGGAGAACGGGAAGTTTATTCTGACATCCAAGAATTTTTTGAATCACGTGGCGGATGATATTACGCTTAACCGGAAGATCTTCCCGGGTGAAGCTGGTAATTCTGCTGTTTTGTATTTGAAATTCCCGGATGCTTCTACTGATACCGCGGGATCGGCGTGGATGGTGTTGCCGGGATTGCTGATCACGATTGCTATCGTGTTCTGTGCCGTGTTCTGTCTGATCGTTATCGTTCGCCAGAAAAAATTATCGGTGATAAAAAATGACTTTATTAATAATATGACCCACGAGTTCAAGACTCCGATCGCCACGATTTCTTTGGCTTCGCAGATGTTGAAAGACGGGGCCGTGACGAATACGCCGGAGACCATAGACCGTGTGGCCACCATTATCCGGGACGAGAGCAAGCGTTTAACTTTTCAGGTGGAACGAGTGTTGCAGACGGCTTTATTTTCGGAGACGCGAATGAAACTTAAGCTAAAGAATATAAATATGAATCAGTTGATTGAAGATTTATTACCTAAATTTAGCTTACGTGTGGAAGATAAAGGCGGAAAATTCTCGGCTTATCTTGAGGCGGATCAAGATGAAGTGCTTGCAGATGAGGTGCATGTGACAAACGTGATTTCGAATCTGGTTGATAATGCTATAAAATATTGCGTGAAACCACCCGAAATTACGATTTATACTCGTAATAAAGATAAAGAAATTGTAATAAGTGTCATAGATAATGGCATAGGAATTGCTAAAAAAGATCAGAAGTTGATCTTTGAACGATTCTATCGTGTGTCTACGGGCAACCTGCATGATGTGAAGGGATTCGGCTTAGGACTGTCGTATGTGAAGAAAATCGTTGAGGCTCACGGTGGAAGGATTGACGTGGAAAGCTCCCTGGAGAAAGGTAGCTGTTTTGATATTGTTTTACCATTAACCGTAAAAAAGCAAAAAATAAAGAGAACCTTATTTTTCTAATTTCGTATATTTTTTCAGAGAATTTAAAAATGAGAATTATTTAAAACAACATAGCTATGGATGAGAAAATTAAAATTTTATTGGCAGAGGATGATACCAACTTGGGTATGCTTCTTAAAGAATATTTGAGAGCTAAAGGTTTCGAGACTATTTTATGTGAAGATGGAGAAATCGCGTATGAAACGTTTTTGAATGAACCGTTTGATATTTGCATTTTCGACGTGATGATGCCTAAAAAAGATGGTTTTACGCTCGCGAAAGAAGTAAGACAAATTAATAGTGAAATTCCAATTATTTTCTTGACTGCCAAGTCAATGAAAGAGGATGTGTTGGAAGGGTTCAAACTGGGGGCCGACGATTACATGAGCAAACCGTTCAGTATGGAAGAATTGTTGCTTCGTATCGAGGCCGTGTTGAGAAGATCAACCGGGTTGAAGCCGGAAGATGAACAAGAAATCTTCAAGATTGGTAAATTGACATTCAATTCTAAGAAACAAACCTTGTTTGACGGGGAAGAAGAACAAAAACTGACCACGAAAGAGTCAGAGTTACTTCGTTTGTTGTGCTTGAATGTGAATAAAGTATTAGAGAGAAATTACGCATTGAAGAATATCTGGGCTGATGACAATTACTTTAATGCCAGAAGCATGGATGTTTATATCACGAAGTTGCGTAAACATTTGAAGAAAGATCCGTCGGTGGAGATCATCAATGTTCACGGTAAGGGATATAAATTGATTCTTTGATCTCGTAATGAGATAAAATGAGCGCTTCCGGTAACGGGAGCGTTTATTTTTTTTGCAAAAATTGTTCTTTTCTCCGGTTCTGATTTTCTTCGATTTTTTGTATCTTTGCACCCGCAAAAATGAAAAATTTACTTTGATGTTACATAAAAGGTATCCTGATAATCACGTGTTTATTCCTTCTCGATTAACTTTTACCCATCTGTGGGGAGGTGAATGGAGAATACCTGGTAGTTGCATCTGATCTTTCCTATTTTTTTCATTTAATTCTATAATTCATTAATAAAAACGTATGAGCAAATTATTTTTGTTCATAGCGATGCTCTGTGTGTCGTTATGTACAGTGTGTGTGCATGCCCAGAATACGGGCAGGCGGGTTGTCACGATCGAGGAAATGTTTTCTATCGCTGATCGCAATGCGAAGGCATTGCGGCCGTATTCCACGATGATCGAGGAAGCAACCCAGAATGTGAAAATCGCTAAAAGTGCCCGTCTTCCTGATATGGACGTGTCAATTTCTGCCAGTTTTTTGGGTAACGGGATTTTGTTGGATCGTGATTTTTCGAATTCTACGAAGGCGCCCATGCCGCATTTCGGTAACAATTTTGCCTTGGAGGTATCCCAGGTGATATACGCGGGAGGAGTCGTGAATAGCGGGATAGAAATCGGCAAGTTGCAGGAAAAGATGGCGGGTCTTTCCCTTGAAAACGAACGGGATAAACTGCGTTTTATGTTGGTGGGTTATTACCTTGATCTATTTAAACAAAAGAATCTTCTTCGGGTTTACGAGCAGAATATCGAGCAGACTCGTCAGGTTCTCGCGGATATTCGAGCGAAGCATACGGAGGGAGTGGCTCTGGGAAATGATGTTACGAGGTATGAACTTCAACTTTCAAACCTGGAATTGGCTCGTACTCAAATCCGAAATTCCGTTGCAATTCTGAATAACAATTTGGTTACAATTTTAGGATTACCGGAAGAAACGTACGTGGAGCCGGACACGACGCTCGTATCCCGTTTTATGCCAATCAATGATGCCGAGCATTGGACCGGACGGGCTTTACGTCATTCGTTGCCATTGCAGCAGAGTTTTTTGACCGTGGAGATGAACAAGCAGCAGGAGCGGGTGACACGATCGGATTTGCTTCCCAAGGTTGCTTTTTTCGCGAGTAATCATTTCGATGGCCCGATCACGATAGAGGTTCCGCCCATAGATAAGAATTTCAATTACTGGTACGTGGGTGTGGGAATAAAGTATAACATCGCGTCGCTTTACAAGTCGAACAAATCGTTAAAACATAGTCGGCTGACAACTCGCCGGGCATTGCAGCAATACGACGATACGAAAGAACAGACGGAACTTGCCGTGAAGGCAGATTATATCAGGTACACGGAAGCGCACGAGCAGCTTAACGCGCAAATTAAGAATGTCGAGTTGGCCAATCAAAATTACACGATTGTAAATAACCGGTACAAGAATGATATGGCGCTTATTACAGACATGCTTGATGCGAGTGCTGCCAAATTATCGGCAGAACAGCAGTTGGTGAATGCCCGCATCAATATCATTTTCCATTATTATAAACTTCTCTATGTATCAGGAACACTTTAAAATACACTATTATGAATAGAAGAACTAGAAGAATCATTTCGAACACGATTGTTGTCATTGTCATACTGATTGCGTTTGTCGGGGTGTGCTCCCGTTTCTTTCATTTCGGGACGGTCGAATACACGGATAATGCGCAAGTGCGTCAGCATATCGTGCCTGTAAATAGCCGAGTACAGGGTTTTATCAAGAAAGTTTATTTCGATGAATACCAGCAGGTCCGTAAGGGGGATACGCTGGCATTAATCGAGGATGCCGAGTTTGTTCTCCGGTTGGCTCAGGCAGAAGCCGACTATCAGAATGCTATTTCGGGAAAGCATGTCGTTTCTACCGGGGTGAGCACGACCCAGAACAATGTTGCCGTTTCGGATGCAAGTCTTCAGGAGGCGAAGATCTTGTTGGATAACGCGGAACGTGATTACAAGAGATTTAAGAATCTTTTGGGACAGGATGCGGTAACCCGCCAGCAATATGACAAAATGGAAACCGCCTACCTGGCGGCAAAGGCGAGGTTCGAGTTGCTTTCCCGGCAGAAAAAGTCCGCTTCGCTGGTTACTTTGGAACAAACCCGGCGTCTGGAGCAAACCGAAGCGGGCATAAAACTTGCCGAGGCGGCTCTTGCCCTTGCCCGGTTGAATCTTTCGTACACGGTGATTATTGCCCCGTGTGACGGAATTACCGGACGGAAGAATATTCAGGAGGGGCAACTCGTGCAACCCGGGCAAACGTTATTGAACGTGATTGACGAGAATGACAAATGGATCGTGGCTAATTATAAGGAGACGCAGACGCTTCATATTGTCCCGGATCACGCTGTCGATATTCAGGTTGATGCCTTGCCCGATGTCACCTTCAAAGGGGTTGTGCGTTCTGTATCCCAAGCCACGGGGGCTTCTCTCTCACTTTTGCCGCAGGATAATTCGGCAGGGAATTTTGTCAAGGTGGAACAACGTATACCCGTGAAAATTGAATTTACGGAAGAGAACGATCCCCAAGCACTTCGTCGTCTTCGTGCCGGGATGAATGTTCAATGTTTTGTAAATTATTGATGATATGGATGATCATAATAAGTTTTCGTTAGCTTTCATGCGTGATTTCGTCCCGGAAAAACTTCGTCCCTGGATTATAATTCTTATCGCCGTTGTTTTCCAATTTTCAGGCGGCGTGTATCTGGCGGCAGTTAGCGAGATGGGGGGAGCGCTTGCCTTGAAACAGGAAGATATCATGATGGCCGGTTACGCCTCCATGGTAAGTATGGCTCTCTCTTTTGCCATCCTGTTCAGGCTTAAATTCCGCTTCCCGCCGCGCACGTCGTTATCGGTTTGTGCGGTTGTTATCGTCCTTGCTAATTTGATTTGCCTGAATACCGGGAACGTGGTGGTGTTGGTCGGCGTGAGTTTTATCGCGGGATTTTTCCGTATGTGGGGGACGTTTGAATGTAATTCGTCTCTACAGCTTTGGATTACACCCAAGCGGGATTTGTCGATATTCTTCTGTTACATTTTTCTCATGGTAAATGCCTGTATTCAGCTTTCCGGGCTGACGACCGTGCATATCGCCACGTGGATTAACTGGCAGTACATGCATTGGTTCGTTATCGCGCTACTGCTTGGTGTGCTTGTTTTCGTGCTGATAGGGTTTCGTGACGATCGTTTGATGAAATATTTGCCTCTTTACGGGATTGATTGGCTCGGTGGGGCTCTCTGGGGGATAACCGTGTTGGCGATCGTGTTCGTGGGCGTGTATGGCGAGCATTATGATTGGTTTTCCTCTCCCCATATCCGGATGGCTTCGTTTATAGCGGTGGTTTCTCTTTTGCTTAATATATCAAGGGCGTTAGTCATCCGGCATCCTTATCTTGACTTGTCGATTTGGACGTATCGGCCGATGTGGTTGACGTTCGTGCTTTATATTGTCATTGATTTCCTGTTGGCTCCCCAGCACGTGTTGGAGCATATTTACATGGAGGGGATTCTGAAATACGATGCCCTGCATTTGATTTCGTTGAATTGGATTGTGTTGCTAGGGATCGTTGCCGGGGCTATTTTCACGTATTATACTTTTGCTCTCCGTAAATGGGGATATAAGCGGATGTTGGTTTTTGCCATGTCGTGTGTTACCGCTTATCTGCTTGTGTTTTATTTTCATCTGGATTATAATCTTCCCAAAGAAGCGTTGTATTTGCCTGTTTTCTTGCGAGGTATGGGATATGTGGTCGTGGCGATCTGTTTCCTGACGGCTCTGTCGGGAAGTGTGCCTTTTCGTATTTTCTTTCACGCGGTTACCACTCAAACGCTTGTAAGTGCAACTTTGGGTGGCGTGATCGGTAACGCGCTTTTGGGACGGATATTGAATGTCGTGGTGACAAAAAATACGATGTTGTTGAGTGGCGAGCTTGATGACGTGCATGCTGCGGCCGCGGGAATCCCTTTACCCCAGTTGTATGGCATCGTGCGGCAACAGGCAATGATGGTTTCTATGAAGGAGATTTTTGGTTGGTTGGTCTTGCTGGCACTGTTTTGTCTGTTGATATTTATATTGAAGGAAAGTAGTTTGCGGATGGGGAATATCATTCATCCCAAGTTCAGCACGATTCGTCGTTTGATTAAACATGAACTTCGAATTGACCGGATATTTGCCGCGAGACGTTTGCCGCTGGAGGGGCGTAAATTGTGATTACTAGTGATAATTTCTGTCGGAATGACCCTCGTAATAGACAATTGTATTACCTTTGTATGTAGAAATGTATAACTAATGCTGTTTGGACAGCTATAATTTTTATAAAGATGAAAATAGCGATAGCATGTGACCATGCCGGTTACGAGTATAAGGAACGATTAGTGAAATATCTTCGTGAAAAAGGTCATGAGGTAAAAGATTTCGGAGCATTTTCTGCCGAGAGTATGGATTATCCGGATACGGCTCATCCGATGGCTTCTGCCGTTGAATCGGGAGAGTACGAGAAAGGAATTGCTATTTGCGGGAGTGGTAACGGTATTTCAATGACAGCCAACAAACACCAGGGAATACGTTGTGCTTTATGCTGGAATATGGAGATTGCCGCTTTAGCTCGTCAACACAATAATGCTAATGTGGTCGGTCTGCCCGCCCGCTTCATTGCTTACGAAGAGGCTCAGAATATTGTGGATACATTCTTGGCCACGGATTTCGAGGGAGGGCGTCACCAGAGAAGGATTGATAAAATTCCGGTGAGGGAATAAAAACTCTTGGGTTTATAAAGTTTGTAAAGTTTGTAAGGTTCATAAAGTTTATAAAGTTATAAGATTACGGGTGTCCTTCGGACAAAGTTAACGGCAGCTTCTGCTGCCGTATACAAAGCGCCCCGCGGGGGTCCACAAACTTTATAAACCTTATGAACCTTATAAACTTTATAAACTCGAATCGTCAGATTCGACACATATCCACCGGCATCTCCTTTTGTGCATCCGTCACGGCTAGGGTGGTCATGTAAACGATATCTCTCACACTACATCCCATTTGTAATATATGTACGGGTTTGTTCAATCCTAACAGGACGGGACCGATGATTTCGTTGTTTCCGAGTTCTTGCAACACGCCCAAAGCGATACTTCCGGAACTGAGGTTCGGGAAGATGATCGTGTTTACATCCTTGTTTGCCAACGGGGAGAAAGGAAAACGGGCTTGTCTCAGTTCCGTGTTGAAGGCAATAGAAGCGGACATTTCACCGTCAACCAAGATTTCAGGATATTTGCGATGTAATGTATCCACGGCTTCCTGTATTTGTGCCGGGCTTCCCAGACGGTATTCCCCGAAATTGGAGTATGATGTCAGGGCGACAACGGGTTCAACATTGAATTGTTTCACGGCTTCATAGGTTAAAACGGTCACGCATTCGAGCGTGTCGGCTGACGGGTGGCTGTTGACGGTCGTGTCGGCCAGGAAATATGTTCCCTTTTTGTTAGTCACGATGTGCATTCCCACGGCGTATTTGCAACAAGCTCTCAGGCCGATAATATCCTTGGCAGCCCGGAGAACGTCGTGGTAATTGGAGTGTATGCCGGAAATAAACCCGTCGGCATCCCCGGATTCTACCATCATTAGCCCGATGAAGTTCGGGTTTTTCATTAACTCTTTGGCTTGTTCCAGAATAATCCCCTTACGCTGTCTTTTCTCGTAATAAGCTTGGGTGTATTGATTGATCTTCTTCGCCTCTTTAGCCGGGTCGAAAATGGTGAGTTCGGGTAGTTCCAGTTTATATTGCTTTTGAAGGGCTTCGATCTCTTTTTTCGTACCGATGAGTATGGGATGAGCGATTTGTTCCGAAAGAATTTCCTGTACGGCCATCAGCGTTTTTATGTCTGCCCCTTCTGCGAACACGATCCGTTTGGGATTGGTTTTCGCCTTCCGGGTCATGCGACGCATCAGTCTTTCATCCTGTCCCATCCTCTTTTCCAGTTGGTCGCGATAGGCATCCCAATCCTCGATGTCTTTACGGGCAACACCTGATTCCATGGCAGCCTTGGCAACAGCCGGGGCGATACGGCTGATCAAGCGGGTGTCCAATGGTTTCGGGATAATATAATCCCGCCCGAAGGCAAGTGACGGGTCATTGTAGGCCATCTTCACGTTTTCCGGCACGGGTTCTTTCGTGAGTTCGGCCAGCGCGTAAGTGGCGGCCAGTTTCATTTCTTCGTTAATCCCCCGTGCCTGAACATCCAGTGCTCCGCGGAAAATGTACGGGAATCCGAGAACGTTGTTGATCTGGTTGGGATAGTCGGAGCGTCCGGTAGCGAAAATGATATCCGGGCGGCTATGTATGGCCTTGTCATAACCGATTTCCGGGTTCGGGTTGGCCAGCGCGAACACGATTGGGTCTTTTGCCATGCTTTGAATCATTTCCTCGGTTAGAATGTCGGCAACGGAAAGTCCCAGGAACATATCGGCTCCCACGAGTGCTTCAGGTAATGTGCGTGCGGATGTCTCAACGGCAAATTCCTCTTTCTCTGCGTTGAGTCCGGCTCTTCCCGTGTAGATCACGCCTTTGCTGTCACACATAAGCATGTTTTCTTTCTTCACGCCTAGAGCTTTGTAAAGGCGGGCGCAGGAAATGGCGGCGGCCCCGGCCCCGTTAACAACGACACGGATCGAATCAATCTTTTTCCCGTTGATTTCGAGGGCGTTCAATAGTCCGGCTGCCGAGATAATAGCCGTCCCGTGCTGGTCGTCGTGCATCACGGGGATATCCAGTTCCTCTTTCAGACGACGTTCAATTTCAAAACATTCCGGGGCCTTGATGTCTTCCAGGTTTATTCCCCCGAAAGTTGGTGCGATCATCTTGATCGTTTCGATGAATTTATCCACGTTTTTCGTGTCCACCTCGATGTCGAAAACATCAATATCGGCGAAAATCTTGAAAAGTAATCCTTTTCCTTCCATGACCGGTTTCCCGGATAATGCCCCGATGTCGCCGAGTCCGAGCACGGCTGTCCCGTTCGAGATCACGGCAACCAGGTTACTTTTGGCCGTGTATTTGTAAGCGTCTGTCTGATTCTTCTGAATTTCCAGACAGGGTTCGGCAACTCCCGGCGAGTAGGCTAACGAGAGGTCATATTGTGTGCTATGTGGTTTTGTCGGAACGACTTCGATCTTTCCGGGGCGTCCCATAGCGTGATAATGCAAGGCTTGTTTTTTGTCCATGTTGTTCATTTTCTTGATCGTTTTAAAGGATTGTAAATCTATTTAGACTTGATTTAAATAACAAGGTGTCTAACGTTAAGAAAATGTTAAAGTTTAAATATTAACGCAGGTTAAAAGAAGTTATGATTATTTTAGCAAATTGGAAAAAAGGTGCGCTATATGATGGGAAAATTTGGAGGCATAATATTGATTCTAATATTATTGATGTGGTGTTGTGATACCCGTAGAACTGTTGTGGAATTTAATCTTGTCGGGGCTTCCGGGGATAAACCGGAGTTGACGGTTAACGGGGTAGAACGGAATATTGACGTGAACGAGGCGGGGTATGCCAAAGTTACCTTGGAACAGGGCGAGCATGGATACGGGACGTTAAAATACGGGAAAGATCGTATCCCTTTGTTTATCGAAGAAGGAAATGACTTGAATATATTTATATACGGGGATAATGCCAGGGGAAATGTCCGTTTCGAGGGGAACGGGGCGCCCAAAAACAGGTATCTGAATAGCCAGATTATGAAAAATCTCTCTTTTGATTACGAATTGGACGGTACAGAATTTCTGGAGCAATTGAGAGGACAGATTCAGGAACGGGTTCATTTCCTGGATACCATGGGCTTTGATGCCGCGTTCACGGAAATGGAACGGAACCGGATCAAGTATTCCACTTACAGGGCACTGGAGAATTACCCGTTGTATCACGCGTGGAGTACGGGAAATAAAGATTACCAGCCGGACACGGTTTACCTGTCGTGCATCAAGAATTTGATCAAGGAAGATGAAAAATTGTTAGTTCTCAAAGAATATCAAGAGGGCATGGCTTCGTTGGTATCATTAATTAGCACGTACCATTTGCAGGAATTCGATGCTTACAAGCAATTGATTGCGCAATTGGATTACGTCGCGAATCATTTGACAAACCGGACGTTGAGGGAGTTCCTGGTCGATCGTTACATCTACTCTTATTTGCTTGGTGCGGGAATTGACGAGCACACGGATGATATATTGAAAATTTATGATCTTCACGTGAAAGATCCCGCGTTGCGTAAGCGTTTTCAGGAGTGTTACGATCGTTGCATGAAGATTGTACCCGGTAAGCCGGCTTATAATTTCATGTTTACCGATATTGCCGGACAGGCGGTTAAACTGGAGGATTTCCGGGGGAAATATCTTTTTATCAACGTGTGGACCACGTGGGGCGTACCTTGTCGTTATGAGAATATCGCGTGGGAAAAACTGGAAAAACAGTTTGCCGATGATAACATTGTTTTCGTGGCTGTTTCTTGTGATAACGATCGGGCCGTCTGGGAAAAGCGAGTTCGGGAGAATCCCAAGGGAGAGGTGCAGTTGTACATGGGGAGTGATCGTTCTTTCATGGATTTTTATATGATCCGGGGTATCCCCCGGTTTATACTGATCGCCCCGGATGGGCGTATTATCAACTCGGATATGTCCCGTCCGTCAAGTCCCGAAACGGTTAAAATCTTGCGGGAGTATCTGAAAGAAAATTGAATCTTACTTGAAAATTGTTTTTAACTTGATCCGGGGTTATTTGAACCATTGGGTTACATCCTCGTTTTTAAGAATGTGGATAATCGTTTTGCCGTCTGCCGTGTAGTTCGGGTGTTTGCAAGCGAATAAATTGTCGAATAAATCACTCATTTCCTGTTTATCCAAGGAGGTGTTATAATCCAACGATGCTGCTTTTGCCAGCGAGAGGGCGATACGTTCCCTCATTTTGTCCCGAATGGAACCTTCCGTGTTTTTGTAATGCTCTATAAGGCTTATCAATACTTCTTTTCCCCTGGAGGTTGACAGGTCGGAAGGGGTGGCGTACACGGCATAGCAATTTTTGCCGAATTCTCCCAGTTCAAAACCCAGCATGGCCAGATCGTTCATGATTTCTTTGACAAGCATGAAATCCTCTGCCGAGAGTTCCAGCGTTTCGGGGAAGAGGCTTTTCTGACCGCTGATCTGTTGATGTGAGAGTGTTTCGAGGTAGCGCTCAAACAGCACCCGCTCGTGTGCCCGTTTTTGGTCTATAAACATGAGGCCGGAATGAACGGGGGTTACGATAAACCGACCTTTCATCTGCACGAAAGAGATAATTCCCTCGTGATCTTCTTGTTTTTCGGCCATTTCAGGAATTTCCGTTTGTACTTCTTCGGGCTTATCTTCCAAGCCTGCGAAAAGGACATCCCAGTTGGCGGGAACCTGTTCTTTGTGTCGGGGTTCCGAGTGCCTGTGAATGCTATTGTCTCTTGATTGCTCGAAATCGGAATCTTCTTTCGAGATCGAAGAGGAGTAGTTAAACGGATTGTAGTGAGGGTTGTAGCTCACTTTCGGGACTTTCGGAAGGATCGGGGTCTCCGGTAGCGTGAAATCGACTTTGTCTTCCGTGTCGAAATCTATCGTCGGCGTCACGTTGAATTTACCCAAGGCTTCTTTCACGCTGGCCAGTATGATTTGGAAAATAGCGCTTTCGTCCTGGAATTTGATCTCCGTTTTCGTCGGGTGGATATTGACATCTATGATTGCCGGGTCTACCGTGAAATACAGGAAATACGAGGGAATCATGTCTGCACTGATTAATCCCGCGTATGCTTCCGTCACGGCTTTATGGAAAAAATTGTGTTTCATGAACCGGTTGTTCACGAAAAAATATTGTTCCCCGTAAGTCTTGCGGGCATGTTGCGGGATACACACGAAACCGTTGATCGTGACAATCCCGGTCTCGCAGTTCACGGGAAGTAGTTTGGTGTTAATCGTTTTGCCGAAAGCATTCACGATTCGTTGGCGTAGCCCGGAGGCCGGTAAATTGTATATCTCGTTCCCGTTATTTGTCAACGTGAACGCTATTTCCGGGGTGGTAAGGGCCACGCGCAGGAATTCCGTGGTGATATTACGGAGTTCGGTGGTGTCCGATTTCAAGAATTTCCGCCGGGCGGGAATCGTGTAAAACAGGTTCTTGACCATCATGTTTGTTCCCCGGGAACAGTTGATATTCTCTTGGTTTTTCAACTCGGAATCAGCCACGAACAGGTAAGTTCCCAACTCGTCTTCCTCCCGCTTCGTGCGTAGTTCCACTTCCGCCACGGAAGCGATGGAAGCCAGTGCTTCTCCGCGAAATCCCATGGTACGGATATTGAATAAATCTTGTGCGCTGGATATTTTGGATGTGGCATGTCGTTCAAAAGCCATGCGGGAGTCTCTTGGGGACATTCCTTTCCCGTCATCAATGACTTGAATGAATCCTTTCCCCGCGTTTTTCAGGATTACCTGTACTTTCGTCGCGCCTGCATCAATGGCATTTTCCATTAATTCTTTCACGACAGAAGCCGGGCGTTGCACTACCTCTCCTGCCGCGATCTGGTTTGCTACCGAGTCGGGTAATAATTGAATAACGTCTGCCATACCGGGTTCCTTAGAAGAATTTCATGATAACCTCCAACTTGTAAGCTACCAGGTAGAAGGCTGCTAATAACAAAATGATGAGAATCATGAAAAGACGCGTAGAGTAACCCAACCGTAGCCCGGTGCGTTCTCCTTTACGTTTCGCGTATTCTCTTTGTAATCCGGCCCTGACATCGGGAATGTATTCATCCCCGTCTTCCTTCAAGCCTAGCTCGGCACGGATGCGTTTCTCCCGTTCTTTTCTGGCCTCAGCCTCCGGGTCCCAGTAGCGGGGCTTCAGGTCAAAACGGCGGTATTCCGGTTGTTTAAATAGTCCCATGATCTCTAATCGTTAATGTGTTAAATTTTTAACTGTTCACTTTCGTCTTCTTCGATGTCTTGCCGAAGCTTCGGGCAATCCATTTCGGAACGATAAATGCCCCGATAAACAGGTAGGGATAGTAGCTGATGAGCCTCCACAAAATGGCCATCGCTATGGCTACCCCGGCACTCGGAAGGAATTCCCCGAGGTACTTGGAGAAGACGAATTCCGCGAAGCCGCTACCACCTGGTGTCGGGCTTACCAGCATCATGATCCACATGACGAGTTGTCGTGCAAAGATAAGAAAATGTTGCGCCCAATCATAGCGTCCGAACCAAAAAGCCACGAGAATAGCATTCACCACCCAGTAACGCGCTGTCCACGAGAAGAAGGTTGCCCCGAATGTTTTTAACCAGAACACGAATGGCATGCTTTTTAATTCATGGGAATTCCGGATAATGTCGGTTCCCGCCTCGTTGGCATCATGACGCCATTTCCGCAGAAGTCTCCACTTGAATAATTTCATGATTAACCATTTGAGTCCCCGCGGATTTTTGAAGAGTCCGTAGCTTAATATGATGAGATAGACTAATTTCACGCAATACCCGATGATGGCGACAAGGATCAGCCCGTCGGCCACGGCTTTCGTGGTGTCGGGCATATTCCAAAGTGCTTGGTGGTTGACAAACAGGAGGATGAGAGGGAACATGATAATGAAATACAATTCATCCAGAAAGGAGGTCGCCATGACCATGGCCGAGCTTTTTCCCACCCCGATGCCTTCTTTATGCACGAAAAGGATCGCCAGGCTGGTTCCCCCGATGGCGGAAGGGGTGACTGCCGACGTGAATTCCCACAGGAAAATGATTCGTATGGATTGAATCCAGGTCAGTTTGTCGCCGGAAAGCACTTTGATCCGGACGATATACCCGAAATCGCGAATGGCCATGCACAGGACGGCAACGAATAACCAGAACACGGTATTCCACGTGAAGGTAATCATGTCAAATGCTTTTGGGTCGAATTCCTTGTATAGCATGTAAGAGACCACTGCAAGCCCGATAATGATGGGATATATGATTTTGTACGGGCGAATCTTTTTTGTCAGATTTTGGTTCTCTTCTTTGCGCTCCTGTTCCATAAAATCCAGTTTTTGTTCGTGGCTAATTTACGAAAAAAAGGGTAACGAGTTGTATCCGTTGCCCTTTTTTTCAGTGAGCGAGAGTCTTTCACGCCTTGATTTGTATTTCATGGCGGGAGAGGTCTTCGCTGTACCGCTTGTTTACGGCCCGGTGTATAAAATACATGTAGGGTAATCCCAGGTTGGTTTCAAGGAGTGAGTTGACCACGATGGTCATGAAACTCGGGTTACGTATTCCGGTTATCAGAAGCACGAATTCCCAGGCAAACTGCACGAGTATCCCGATCGCGAGTATCCACGGGATGTTGATCTTCTTGGCCGGATCTGTTGTTCTGATGTTGTGAATACAAAGTATGGCGTATCCCACGAAAAGGATGAGGGCCATGATCCCGTGATAGGCTCCCGTTCCTCTTGAAATGGATATCGTGTCGAATCCGGTTCCGAAAGTTTGACTGAGCAACGAGGTCGTGAACCAGGAGGCGATGATGAGTATGGACCACTCCAGTGCCCGCTTGTCGCGATCGAGCCAAAGCCATATCCACACGAAGTTGGTAAAACCGTAACTCATACTCAGCCACAGGAGGAACCAGAACGGGTTGGCTCCCTCGACGCTTCTTGTACCCAAGAACTGGTAAAAGTAGCCGTAATCCACGATGAAATACAGTACTCCAGCCAATAGTCCGACAAGGATAGCGAGGTATCTTTTCGTGTAAATCAGGGTTGCCCCAAGGAAAAGCAAGAATGCGACATCCAGGTACATGTAGAGCGTGTTCATGGTGCGTGCTGCGATAACTTCCATAATGTTGTGTTTTAAGGTTAGATGAGTTTAGTTGCAACATATTTTATGCCAAATTTTGCAATTTTTATAAAAGAAGAGAGTTATTTCCAGGGATGTCTACGGGTGGGTTTGATTTGCTTTAAAGCATGGGTAAATAAATAGTTAGTCTTGTATGTCTTCGTTATCTTTTCGTTATAGTATCCTTAAAGTTTCCTATATAGCAACGAAGAGATATCGAAAAGATAACGAAGAGATAAGGAAGAGATGTAAGCGTTGGTATAGTTTTGGTAAGGGCTTGTTTGGGGGGGAAGGAATGCTTTTCTCGGATGATGGAGCTTGATATGAAATTGTTGGCGGCGGATATAGAAGAAATAAAATTACGTATGGTCGATGCACCTATTATATCAAGAGAGGATAAGATCTAATTCGGGATTGTTCAGAATTAATCTTTTCACGTTTATATTGTATTAATGAATTCTTTAACTCGAAAGAGATAAGAATGGTCTCTGAGGTTCAATTGGAAAATCCGTAACTGAATTAAAAAATCCGCTTAAAATACTGGTTTTAAGCGGATTGCGTGGAGAATATCGGAATCGAACCGACGACCTTTTGAATGCCATTCAAACGCTCTAGCCAACTGAGCTAATTCCCCGTTTGCGATTGCAAATATAGATAAATATTTGAAACAAACAGATGTAAATAATTTATATATAATTCCAGCTGGAAATATTCCACCAAACCCATCAGAATTACTTGTAAGACGTCAAATGAGAAATTTATTAGAACAATTAAAAAATCAAGTTGATTTAGTTATAATTGATGGAACACCATCAAAACTTGTAACAGATTCTGTTATATTATCAAGAATAGTTGATTCTACACTAATAGTATCAGCACATAATCAAACTAGAAAAGATGATTTAGAAAGAGTAATAAAAGACGTAAGAAATGTTGGTGGAAATGTTGCAGGAGTTGTTTATAATAAAATTCCAGTAAGCAGTAAAAAATATAATCAAACATATTATTATTCTTCAAATGTAACAGTTCCAAAAAATAATCAACCAGATTATGAAGCAGAAAGAAGAAAATTGCAACAAAGAACGCAAAATGCTTTATCACAAAATTCAAAAAGAAATGGAAATCATAGTGAAACAAACAATAGAAATTCACAAAATACAAGACAAGAAAATACACAAGTTCCAAAAGCGTTAAGAAATAATATTGATAAAGATAATTGGAAAAAAATAATAGAGGAAGAAAAGAAAGACTTTTAAATGATTTAAAGGAAGGATTTTATGATAGATTTTCATTCACATATATTACCAGGAATTGATGATGGTTCTAGAAATTTAGAACAATCAATTTATATGGTAAATGAAGCAAAAAATGTAGGTTTTACCAAAATTATATCAACATCACATTATATGGAAAATTATTATGAATGTAATGAGCAAGAAAGAAAAC
>ERZ838577.629-NODE-629-length-53614-cov-10.243115_pt1 | contig 53614 bp, 54 predicted proteins | sample MGYA00519682_ERZ838577 | MGnify/ENA primary metagenome ERZ838577 (study PRJEB31850, sample SAMEA3708838) | human gut metagenome | biome: human gut; feature: human-associated habitat; material: faeces | place: China | collected 2014 ...
CGTTTTCGTTTCGGGTGCTTAAAAAGGTAGGGATTAGGGAATGCAAGGTTTTTCGGAAAAATACTACCCGAAAGGCTGGAGATTTTTCCAGAAAACAGGAGGCTTGACCTTGCTTTCCCGTACAATCCCGGAGTTACCTTTGCACCCAGCACGAAAATGACTGCCTGATGCGGCTCACTGAAAGGCGCGAAAATGGAGGTAAACGGAAGTGGAGGCAGATTAGACAGGAAAACTTCAAAAGAGAAATCCGTGAAAAAGACATCCCCAACAGAAAAGAACATAGCCGGTAGCGTGAAACCGAGCAAACCATCGGCAAGGAAGTATGTTTTTATCTGTTTGGCCAAACGTGTTTGGTCGGATGGATAAAATCATTCTTCCCGGTTTGTCTGCCGTGAGTGACGGCTTGTTCCATTTATGGAATGTGCGGTCATACACGGCTTTCCGCTTCCGGCTCAAAAGGACAACGAAAAAAGAAAAATCGTCAAAACCCCGTAAAAGCACCTCTTTGGCATAAGCACAAAAGAAAGGGGCCTTGTCTCATCAGTCTAAACTATTGTTTAGGCGTGAGGCAAAGCCCTTTTCTCCGCTTATGCGGCAGTCGGCACACGTTCGTTCAAAATCTTTTTGGGCGATGGTGTGCTGACGGATAAAATCGCTTTTACGGAAAAACTTGTGTGAGAAGAAAAAATCAGGAGATTCATTTCTAAATCTCCCGTTTTATTGTTACTTTTGCATACGAAGAGTTCTTTGAAGGTTACGCAACGCACAGAAGAATAATGCAGTAGATAACTAACTAATTCGTAACCTATTACTATTATGAGCGATTACCCAATGCTCATTTCCAATAAATTACACTCTTTTCGTAACTTCTAAATGCAAATATACCATTTATTTCCGAAAAACAAATAATATTTATCGTTTTTCGATAATTATTTTCGTTTTTCATCTTTTCGGATTTTCGCACGGATGGTTTTTTCGTTATACAATTCCGTATATATACACCAAAAGCGTCCAACGGCTCCTCCTAACCGTTTTCGTATAGCCAAGGGGCTCAAATGACCACGAAACGGGTGCGAGAGCGGGGATAACGGTAGTCCGAATGTGTTAACTTTGTTCTGTCGATATGATCGAAACGGACCGGAATCGGCAACAACTCCGAGAAATCTTCATTAATCCTTAAAAAACTTACAAAATGAAAAATCTGTTTTTGGCCGCGGCTGTTGCCGTATTGGCCTGCACGGGCTGCACAACCGGGGACGAGGGCGCCATTCCGATCCCTCCCCAAGAGAATCCGGTGAACTTCTCCACCGAGATAGCTGCCGTCACGCGTACCGCGCCTAATGAAAAGGCGAATTTTGCAAACGGAGATAAATTCAGCGTCACGGCCACGCAGGCTTTGGGAGCTGCCGCTGCAACGTCCTGGATGGATAACCTCGTCCTGACAAAAAGCGTGGAGGGCACATGGAGCGCCGGGGACTCCTATTTCTTCATGAAAGGCTACAAATACAGCTTTGCGGCCTATTCGCCCACGGAGACCGTGCTCACGATGACTGATCCCGGTGCGGTGCCCTATACCGTAGTCGAAACCCTCGCCGACCAGAAAGACCTGCTGTATGCCGTTGCATCCAAGGATTTCACGACGGAGGCGGTGACTGCGACCGTGGCGTTTACGTTCAACCACGCCCTCACGCAGGTAAGGTTCTCGGCCAAAACCGCGAAAGACTATTCGGCCTTTTACACCGTGACGATGAAGAATATTGCCCTCAAAGGTGTCAATTCGCAGGGAACTCTGAATTTCAGCGATGGCAGTTGGACATTGGCATCGCCTGCCGCTCCGCTGGATTACTCGGTCGATTATGACAAGGTCCTGAACTCGGCGGAGGCAGAGATGACCACTGCGGGGAATGATGTGCTGATGCTGATTCCGCAGGACCCTGCGGGGGCTGAAAAACTGGTGGTGACGTTCGATGTTGCCGCTGTCTCCGGTAAGGGCGATCCGACGCTGGCAGGAACCGGGAAGACGCTCAAACTCGATATACCGTCAAAGGTCTGGACGAGCGGTTATGCTTATACGTATCAGATTACGCTGAATCTGGACGGAACCTTCGGATGGACCGCTTCCGATATCGCCGACCCTACGATCAGTCCGTGGAAGGACGGCGATAAGATTCCGGTGAATAATTAAGACGGACCGGTTCCGGAATAACAAGGGCCGCATCCATCGGATGCGGCCCTTTGCTTTTGCACGGCGGGGAAATTACGCCACGTTGTCCTTCAGCTGCTTCCAGTACGAAGCGCTGATGGCCATGCCGACCGACATGACGATCACGATCAGAGCGAACATCACGACGAAGGTGATGAAGCCGACGTTGATCATGCCGCAGATTGCGCTGAAGATTAGCATGACGATGGCGGCGGCGACGCCGAATACGAGTGCCACGGCGAACATCGTCCATTTGCTGCCGTAGGTGGCGTCGTTCGATGCGCGGATGGCCTCGATCGGGTTCTTGCCCTTCTCGATCAGGAAGTAGTAGGCCAGCGACCAGGCGAGCGAAAGCACGATGCCGGGGACGAACATGAAGAGGAAGGCGATGTAGGTCGGAATGACCATCAGGCCCATGGTGATGAGAAATTCACCCATGTAACGGCGGTACTTGCTGTCGAAGATGCCCAGCGGGTTGATCACTTCGCCTTTGGCCAGCTGCGTCGGCAGCAGGGTGATGGCGATAAAGGTGCCGATGTTGATGTAGGGAATCCAGATCGTGACCAAAAACAGGGCGACGGCCGCAATGACCGAAGGTGCGTTTTTCACGCCGATCGTGATGGCGTCTTTGAAAGTTTCCGAGAAATCGAGTTTCTTCATTTCCATAATAAATAATTTTTAAGGATTAGCGTCGTCTACAAAAGTAGGAAAAAATTCGTATATTTGCCTGCATAAACGCTAAAATACAGGCGAATGGCAGAAAAATCACGCTATAATTACCGGGTCGAACCCCAGGATGTGGATTTCACACTGCGGGCGACGATTCCTTCGCTGGGAGGTGCGATCCTCAATACGGCGGGCATCGACGCCCACGGCAAAGGTTTCGGCGTCGATGCGCTGAATGCCGACAACCACTCGTGGGTGCTTTCGCGCATGGCCGTGGAGTTCGATTACCAGCCCGTGCAGTACACCGATTATGAGGTTGCGACGTGGATCAGCGACTACGGGCGTGTGCTTTCGACGCGTAATTTCACGCTGACCGACACGGCTTCGGGACGCGAATTCGGCCGCGCCGTGACGCAGTGGGCGATGATCGACCTGCAAAGCCGTTCGGCGATGGACCTTTCGTGGGTGGGCGACGCCCATGCCGACGCCGTCGTCGACGCCGCGCCCCCGACGGACAAGCCGCGCAAGATTCGCGAGGTCAATCCCTCGGAGACCGTCGAGCACCGCGTAGTATACAGCGACATCGATTTCAACCGCCATGTCAACACCATGCGCTATATCGAAATGATGCTCGACATGCTTCCCGTCGAGACGCTGACCTGGGAGTCCCCCGTGCGGCTGGACATTCATTTCCTGAAGGAGTGCCGTTTCGGGCAGACGTTGACGGTGGGATGTGAGCAGCGGGAGCATTCGGCGCTGTTCGAGATTTCGGCCGACGGCGGACCGGCGGCCGTGCGTGCCTCTATCGAATGGAAATAGGTCCGGGCGGCGTGTTGCGCCGGGGGCTTGTGGAACGGGTTTTGCAGCTATGGCGGCAAAACCTTTTTCATTATGGAAAGCGCGACTAAAACACAAACACAGAACAAGTATCAGGTGAGCATCGACCTGCTGAACGATGCCGTGGGCAAGGAGATCGCAACCTCGCTGCAATACATGTATTTCCACACTCATTTCGAGGATGACCGCTATCAGTACCTCTCGAAGATCATGCGCGAGATATCGATCGCCGAGATGCGCCATATCGAGGAGTTCTCCGACCGCATTCTGTTCTTGCAGGGCGACGTGGACATGAACGCTTCGTTCCGCACCAAGCAGGTCACCGAAGCCAAGGAGATGCTGCGTATGGCCATGCAACTGGAGCAGAGTACGATCGACAGTTACAACGAGGCTTCGCGCATGGCCGCCGAGCACAAGGACGCCGTGACGCACAAGATGTTTCAGGACATCATCGCCGAGGAGGAGCAGCACCTCGATACGTTCCGCACCGAGTTGCAAAACCTGCTGGATTACGGCGAGGAGTATCTGGCCTTGCAGTCGGCCGCCGGCAGCAAACACACGTCGAAGAGCTTCGGCCATCCGGGCGGCGGCGAATAGCCGGTGCCGTAACGGCACTTTTAGGAAGCCGGACCGTTTTACAGGGACGGATGCAATTCAGTTTTGCATCCGTCCCGGCATTTTCATATCTTTGGCGTCGTTACGACGCTTTTAGGAGGCCGGAAGGTTTTGCCGGACCGGATGCGGTTCGGTTTTGGCGCAGGCTGACTTTTTACTATCTTTGGCGTCGTTACGACGCTTTTAGGAGGCTGGAAGGTTTTGCCGGACCGGATGCGGTTCGGTTTTGGCGCAGGCCGACTTTTTACTATCTTTGTATATATGAAAATAACGATTTTAGGACCTGCGCATCCCTACCGGGGCGGCCTGGCGTCGATCATGGAGATCATGGCCCGCACCTTCCAGCAGCGGGGCAATGAGGTCGATATCAAAACCTTTACGTTGCAATACCCCTCGCTGCTGTTCCCCGGTGAGAGTCAGACGGTCGATACGCCGCCGCCCGCCGACCTGCGCATCTGCCGGTGCGTCAACACGATGAATCCCCTGAACTGGGTGCGCGTCGGCCGCCGGATCCGGCGCGAGCGTCCCGACTTCGTGCTGATGAAGTACTGGACGCCTTTCATGGCGCCCTGCTTCGGCACCATCGCCCGGCTGGCCCGCGGCAACGGCCACACGAAAGTGCTGTGCCAGATCGACAATGTCGAACCCCACGAGCATCACCTGACCGACAAACTCTTCAACCGTTATTACCTGCATTCGGTGGATGGTTTCGTCTATATGTCCGAACAGGTCCGCAGCGAGTTGAAGACCTATACCGACGCTCCGGCGCTGTTCTCCCCGCACCCGCTGTTCGAGAATTTCGGCGAACGGGTCGCTCGCTCCGAGGCGTGCGTGCGACTGGGACTGGACCCAGCGAACCGCTATGTGCTCTTTTTCGGGCTGATCCGCGACTACAAGGGGCTGGATCTGCTGCTCGAGGCATGGGCGCGGCTCAAACGTGCCGGGCAGACCGAAGGACGCCGGCTGATCGTGGCGGGAGAGTTCTACACGGCGCGGGAGCCTTACTTGAAACAGATTGCCGACAACGGCCTGCAGGACGAGGTGCTGCTGCATGACCGCTTCATTCCCGACGACGAGGTGAAATATTACTTTTCGGCAGCCGATTTCGTCGTCCAGCCCTATAAAACAGCCACACAGAGCGGTGTGACGCAGATCGCCTATCAGTTCTGCGTGCCGATGGTCGTCACGAAGGTCGGGGGACTGGCCGAGATCGTGCCCGACGGCCGGGTGGGATATGTCTGCAAACCCACGGCGGAAGGAGTCGCCGATGCGATCGAACGGATGTACGCGGGCGACACCCTGCTGCGCTTTCGGGAAAACTGCGTCGGTGAGCGCCGCCGCTTCTCGTGGGAGGAGATGTGCAACCGCATTGCGGAGCTCTACGAAAAAGTCGCTGCCGGACGGTGATAAAACCGGGAGCAGCCCGGCATTGCCGGGCTGCTCCTCTTCTTCATTTATTCGGGTGTAGCTTGGGCTACTTCTTGATATTGGGCAGTTCCAGCCCGTATTTCTTTTTCCGGTCCTCGGCTTTGAGCCAGATTCCCAGCAGCATGGCCAGCACGCCGCATGCGACGAAGATCAGCATCGGGCGCGTGTAGTCATAGGGTGTTCCTGCGGCCCGGTTGGCATTGAAATATTTGAGTGCGAATCCGAAGAGCATCGGGAAGAGGCACAGACCGATGTTCTGAATCCAGAAGATCAGCGAATAGGCCGAACCCAGATAGCGTGTCTCGACGATCTTGGGGACCGAAGGCCAGAGTGCCGCCGGAACCAGCGAGAAAGAGATGCCGAGCAGGACGATCGAACCGTAGGCGATGGGTTTGCTCGGGAATTCCGGGAGCACGAACGCGAAGGTCAGGTGGCAGACGATCATCAGCACCGCGCCGAGAATGAGCATCGTGGCGCCCTTGCCCTTATGGTCGAGGTAACGGCCCAGGAACGGGGTGATGGCCGCCGCACCCATCGGGAACCAGCGGAAGATGTCGGCGGCGGTCTGCGCCGAGACTCCGAGGTTGCTCTCCAGCATGTTCGTGGCGAAGCGCTGGAAGGGGAAGATGGCCGAATAGTAGAGTACGCAGAGGAACGCGATGATCCAGAACACCTTGCTGCTCAGGATGAATTTCAGGTCGCTGATTTTGAACTCCTCCTCGCTGCCGCCTCCGCCCCGGCTGTTGAGGCCCAGTTGTTTGTCCAGCTTGCGGTCCATGACCGAGAAGATCACGAAGGTCAGCAGGCCGATCAGCAGCAGCACGGTGCAGAACGCCACGGGGCGCACGACCGTTGCGGGAGCCATGTCGGCCAGCCAGGGCGAGATCGAGAAGATCGCGAAGACGCCGACGCGCGCAATGGCCATTTCGAGTCCCATGGCCAGGGCCATCTCCTTGCCTTCGAACCATTTGGCGATGGCTTTCGAGACGGTGATGCCGGCCATTTCCATACCGCAGCCGAAGATCATGAAGCCCAGCGACGCCAGTTTGGCCGATGCGGGGAACGAGGTCCACCACGAGCCGAGCCACATTTCGATACCCGAACCCGCGAACGAGTCGCTCACGGCGTAGTATTTCAGACAGGCTCCGACGAACATCAGCGATGCCGACAGCTGGCCGGTGAACCGCACGCCCATCTTGTCGAGGATGATGCCCGCGAGAATGAGGAATCCGAAGACGTTGAGGATGAATTCCGAACTGCCGTACATGCCGAACACGTCGGGGGTCCACCCGCGCTGCGCCTCGATCATGCTCTGGAGCGGCGACATGAGATCGACGAACATGTAGCCGAAAAACATCGTGGATGCGATGAGCAACAACGCCGTCCATCGAGCTACGGGCGAGTCGTTGAGTTTGCGTTGGATAGTTTCTACCATTATTTGTTTGTTTGAGTTAGTTCTCCAGTTGTGCGTAACGCTTCAGCACCTCGTAGGCTTCGAGGATTCCCAGTTCTCCGGCCTTTGAGATATCGAGACAGCCCTTGCGGGTGTCCTTCATGAATATCTGGATGATACCGCGGTTGTAGTACGCCTCGGCGAATGCGGGGTTCAGCTCGATGGCTTTCGAATAGTCCTCGTAAGCCTCCGGCAGACTGCCCGAAAGGGCCAGCAGGTTGGCGCGGTTGTAGTAGGCGTAGGCGAAGTCGGGGAAGAGTTTGACGGCCTTGTTCAGGTCGGCCACGGCCTCGTCATAGCTGTACGTGCGTTTCGAATTGTTGTTCAGCCGGTTGGCGGGGTCCGAGTCGATCGTGATCCGCTGGTACGAGTTGTCGATCGACGAGATGAAGTCGATCATCTCGGCGCGTGTCGTCGAGCGGTTCAGATAGAGGAACGGATTCGACGGATTGAGCTCGATGGCCGACGAATAGGTGTTCACCGAGTTGGTGTACTGTTTGATGAGCGACTGCGTGATGCCGCGCTCGAAGAGCACCGTCCACGAGGGGTTGCTGGCATTGAGTTCCTGCACATACTGCTTGTCGAGCATCACGAGCGAGTCGGCCGGGATGTTGCTTTCGCGGCACGAGAGGGTGAGATACTCGTTGTCGATACGCTTGCGGAAATCCTCCACACGCTGCAAATGATAGCGTGTGACGGCCGGCACCGTATCGGCGTGCATCAGCGTGAATTTGAACAGCGGCAGGAGGCGCATCTCCTCACGGCCGCCGTTGTGGCCCGTGATGCGGTCGAAGCTGCCGCCCGCGAACTTGCTGTCGAACGACAGCAGGCGGTCGAAGCGCTGGGTGGTGTCGGCGTAGATCGAATAGGTGCTGTCGCTCAGGCGCGAACGGTACTCGGCGATCTTCTTCTGGGCGATCGCGCGGTCGGACTTGGCCCCCTGCGGGTCGTTCAGGTATTCGCGCAGGCGTCCGCGGTAGATGTAGGCGTTGGCGAAATCGGGGTAGAGTTTGATGGCCGCCGAGTAGTCCGCCACGGCCTGCTCGATTTCACCCAGCTGGGCATAGACGCCCGCCCGGTTGTAGTAAACCAGCACGTTGTTGGGCGAGTAGAGCGCCACCTTGTCGTAATCCTCCAAAGCGCGGTTGTAGTCGCCGATCTGCGTGCGCAGCATGGCGCGGTTGAAATAGGTCAGCGAATTGGTCGAATCCAGCTGGATCACCTTGTCGAAATCCGCGAGCGCCTGCATCGGGCGGTTGGTGGCGTTGTAGACCAGCGCGCGGTTGAAATAGGAGAGCACATAGGTGGAATCGCACGAGATGGCCTTGTTGAAATCCGCTTCGGCCTCCTTGTACTGTTCCTGCTGCAGATGCAGTCCTCCGCGGCGGTTGTAGCCGTTGGGGTTCTCGCGGTTGGTGCGGATCGCGGTGTTGAAATTCTCGTAGGCCCGGGTGGTGTCTTTCAGGTGCAGGTAGCTGAGGCCCCGGCAGATGAATGCGTCGGCGACCTTGTTCTCCTGGCGGATGAACTTGTCGAAATCCTCGATCGCCTCTTTGAACTGCTGGTTCAGCAGGCGCGTCACGCCGCGGCTGTAATAGGGTCCCGGCAGGTCGGGACGCAGCTCGATCGCCTCGCGGAAGTCCTGCAGGGCGTCGTCGTAGTTGCCCAGCCGCGAACGGGTGATGGCCCGGTAGGTGTAGGCCTGCGTGTAGACGGGATTCAGCCGGATGGCGGTCGAGAAATCGGCCTCGGCGCCCAGCAAATCGTCGAGGTTGTATTTGGCGATGCCGCGCAGGAAATAGCCTTCGAAGGCGTCTTCGTCGAAGCGCAGCAGGGTGTTCAGGGTGCGGATGGCCTCCTGATAGTCGTTGTTCATCATCGACGAACGGCCCATCCAGAAGAAATACTCCCGGTTGTACTGTGCGCGCGCCTTCATGCCGCACAGCAGGGCGGCTCCCAGTATGATTCCGAAGATGAATTTCCGCATGTCCGAATTTTCGTTTACGCTTTAAACGGCCTTTTTGTTCGATTTATTATTCCTGCTCGTATCCGAATCGGCGCAGCTGGCGCTCGTTGTTGCGCCAGTCGTCGCTGACTTTGACGAAAAGCTGCAGGAAGACCTTCTTGCCGAGGAACTGTTCCATGTCCTCCCGGGCCGTCTGGCCGACTCGTTTCAGTTTTTCGCCCTTGTGGCCGATCAGGATTCCCTTCTGCGAGTCGCGGGCCACGTAGATCGTCGCCGCGATGCGGTCGATGGCCGGTTCTTCCTTGTAGCTGTCGATTTCGATCTCACAGCAATAGGGGATCTCCTTGTCGTAGAATTTGAGGATCTTTTCGCGGATGATTTCCGAAGCGAAGAAACGCAGTGTTTTGTCCGTGAGCGTGTCCTTGGGGTAGAACGCCGGGCCTTCGGGCAGCAGTTCGAGGATGATTTTGAACACCCCTTCGACGTTGAAATTCTCCTTGGCCGACACCGGGACGATCCGTGCCCCGGGAATCTCGGCCTGCCATTTGTCGACCAGCGCGTCCAGCGCTTCGGGCGTCGAGAGGTCGATTTTGTTGATGACCACGATCGTCGGGATGCCGCTCTGGTTGATGCGCTCGACGATTTCGGCCGAACGGTCGCTCCGTTCGACGGTGTCCGTCACATAGAGGATCACGTCGGCGTCGGTCACGGCTCCGGTCACGAACTTCATCATCGACTCCTGCAACTTGTACGAGGGCTTCAGGATGCCCGGCGTGTCGGAGTAGACGATCTGGAAATCCTCGCCCGAGACGATGCCCATGATGCGGTGGCGCGTGGTCTGCGCCTTGGAGGTGATGATCGAAAGCCGTTCGCCGACCAGTGCGTTCATCAGCGTCGATTTGCCCACATTGGGGTTGCCGATGATATTTACGAAGCCCGATTTATGCATTGGAATATGCTGTTTTGAGCAACAAAGATAGGTTTTTTATCGAATTTATCCTATATTTGCTCAACAATATACCAAAATCGAGCTGCCTATGGAACGATAGAAACTTTTGATTTTTAATGCCGCCACGGCGGCAACGACATATATAAGCGCATCGGCTTTTCTTCTTGCCTTCGAAACTTGGACACTTTCGGCAATAGTAAGGAATTAAAGTTGATGCTCGTGCTGTTTTACGGCGCGGGCATTTCTTTCATCTTACTATTAGGTAGTCCAAGACCTCGAAGGCGGATGAACGATTTTGTCCGCGTTTTTTATGTTCTTATATGAAGAATAGGTTCAAATAAAAAAATGAAAATGAAAGAAACATTTATTGTCGCTATTCTCGTTGTTACTGTCATTGCCACTATTGCATTGATTGTAAATGCCACCAATACAATATCTTATACTTTATTCGGACGCATAGACGGCATTGTATCTGTTGTTCCTGTTGTCGGAGTGATGTTTGCCATCCTATTGGCCGTTATTCCGGATAAAGAAAATAGAGGGGACTGAACGGTTTAAAGAAGACATAAAAAAAGGAGTACTTTCGGGGTACTCCTTTTTTTGGGATTCGATGTAATTCGGATTTACCGCCTCATCATGCCGCCCGGCATCTTGGGCATCTTCAGGTTGCCGCCGGCGACGGTTTTCATCATCTTGCGCGTGTCCTCGAACTGCTTCATCAGGCGGTTCACGTCTGCCATCGTCGTGCCCGAACCCTTGGCGATGCGTTCGCGGCGGCGGGCGTTGATGATCTCGGGACGCTCGCGCTCCGCCGGGGTCATCGACGAGATGATCGCCTCGGTCTGCTTGAACACGTCGTCCGGAATATCCACGTTTTTGAGCATCTTACCCATGCCCGGAAGCATCGAAGCCAGGTCCTTGAGGTTGCCCATCTTCTTGATCTGCTGAATCTGGGAGATGAAGTCGTTGAAGTTGAACTGATTCTTAACCAGCTTCTTTTTCAGTTTGCGGGCCTCCTCCTCGTCGAACTGCTCCTGCGCACGCTCCACGAGCGACACGACGTCGCCCATGCCCAGAATACGGTCGGCCATACGTTCGGGATGGAATACCTGCAGGGCGTCCATCTTCTCGCCGCTCGAAATGAATTTGAGGGGCTTGTTGACCACCGAACGGATCGAAATGGCAGCACCGCCGCGGGTGTCGCCGTCGAGTTTCGTGAGGACCACGCCGTCGAAATCCAACCGTTCGTTGAACTCCTTGGCGGTGTTCACGGCGTCCTGACCCGTCATGGCGTCCACGACGAAGAGGGTTTCGGACGGTTTCACGGCGGCTTTGATGGCGGTGATCTCCTGCATCATCGCCTCGTCCACGGCCAGACGGCCCGCCGTATCGACGATCACCACATTGCAGTTGTTCTGACGGGCGTATTTGATACCGTTCTCGGCGATCTGCACCGGGTTCTTGTTGCCCTCCTCGGTGTAGACCTCCACACCGATCTGTCCGCCGAGCACTTTCAGTTGGTCGATGGCCGCGGGACGGTAAACGTCGCCGGCCACCAGCAACACCTGACGGCCCTTCTTGCTTTTGAGCATCGCGGCCAGCTTGCCCGAGAAGGTGGTCTTACCCGAACCCTGCAAACCCGCGATCAGGATCACGGCCGGCGTGCCTTCCAGTTTGATGTCCGTGGCCGTGCCGCCCATGAGCTCCGCCAGCTCGTCGCGCACGATCTTGGTCATCATCTGCCCCGGTTTGACGGCTTTGAGCACGTCCTGACCCAACGCTTTCTGCTTCACCTCGTCGGTGAAAGACTTGGCTACCTTGTAGTTGACGTCGGCGTCGATCAGCGCGCGGCGAATCTCTTTGAGCGTCTCCGCGATGTTGATCTCGGTGATGCGGCCCTCGCCCTTGAGGATTTTAAACGACCGTTCGAGTTTATCTGTTAAGTTTTCAAACATGGTTGTTATGGCTTGTTTTGGGGAACAAAGGTAATAAAAAACGGGAAAATGCCGCAAATTTGCGGCGTAACTTTCAACGGAGCAGACCGGCTTCGTAATAAATGACGATTTGCTCGATCATTTTGTCCTCGCCGTCCTTGTCGTACTGCGATTTGAGGTCCTGGCCGAAGATTTTCGAGATGCCCTGCCAGAATCCCGCCACGAAGCCGCCCCGGAACTCTTTCAGCACCTCGTAGGCGGTGTATTCCGTTTCGCGGTCGATGAGTTTCAGCAATACCCGGCCCTGGGTGCGGGTCATGCGCTTCAGTACGGGGGTATATTCGTCTTTTATCTCGTGGTAAATCTGTTTGATATATTCCTTCTGGGCCTTCTTGGTCGGCAGGCGGGTCAGTTCCGCCTCCATTGTAGCCATCTTGGCGCGGGCGATCTTGGCAATGGGGTAGACCTTCTTCACGGCGTCCACCAGCCGGCGATAACGCCGCAGGTCCACCGGACGGCTGAAGACATAGACCGGCAGCACGTGGACCAGCGGGATCGAATCGCCCTTTTCAACCGCCCATTCCTGATGCCAGAAGCCGTGTCCGCCTTGCGCCTGCGCTTCGGAAAGCGCGGCGAACAGGGCAAGGAACAGCAGGAAGGCCCATTTTTTCATGATCGGCGAATTTTGCTTATCTTTGGCAAAGATAATCATATTCCGTAAACGAAATTCAGACGCAGGATATTATGCTTGAGAAAGGACTTTCCGCCCGCAGCGCCGCGACCGTGGTTCCGGGCAATACGGCCGCCGCGATGGGTTCGGGCGACCTCGATGTTTTCGCCACGCCCGCGATGGTGGCGCTGATGGAGAACGCCGCGATGACGGCCGTGGCTTCCGAACTGCCCGAAGGTTCGACCACCGTCGGCGCCGAGATGAACGTCACGCACATCAAACCCTCGGGACTCGGGGCGGAGATCACCGCCACGGCCGTGCTGACCGAGGTCGAGGGCCGTAAGCTGACCTTCAACGTCGGGGCCCGCGACGCCGGGGGGATGATCGGCGAGGGTGTCCACATCCGTTACGTCGTGGACCGCGCGAAGTTCATGGCCAAACTCGGCTGACCGTGGAACAGTCCGCGCCCCGACCGCTGAAACGTTCGCGGCTGCGCCTCTGGTGCGGCCGTCTTTGGTACACGTTCCTGCGCTATGGAATGTGGTACTTCGGCGGACTGCGCTTCGCCCGGAAAGCCTCGGCTCCGGGGTGTCCCCACCTGCATTTTCGCCACCGCACGCCGCTCCTGCGCAAGCTGAAAGACGTGGACATGCAATACCAGTACAACAAGATCACCAACCTCCGCCTGGCCGCCGCACACCTCGACGGCGTGGTTCTGCGCCCCGGCGAAACGTTCAGCTATTGGCGGCTGATCGGGCATCCGACACGCCGCAAGGGGTATCTCGACGGGATCGTTCTTTTCTGCGGGACTTTCCGTCCGGGAGTCGGAGGCGGGTTGTGCCAGTTGTCGAACCTGATCTTCTGGATGACGCTCCACACGCCCCTGACCGTCGTGGAACGCTACCGCCACTCCTATGACGTATTTCCCGACAGCGGCCGCACGCAGCCTTTCGGCAGCGGAGCCACGTGTGTCTATCCCTACCGCGACCTGATGATCCGCAACGACACGCAGACCACTTTCCGGCTCCACGTCACCGTGGGTGAGGAGTTCCTCGAAGGGGAGTGGCGGGCCGACCGGCGTCCGGAGTTCGCCTACCGCGTCGTCGAGCGCGACCACTGCATGAAGAGCGAATGGTGGGGCGGTTACAGCCGCCATAACAAACTTTTCCGCGAAGTCTACGATACCGAGGGACGTTGTGTCGACGTGCAGTATATTACCAGCAACGACGCGCTGATGATGTACTCGCCGTTCCTCTCCGAAACGACCGGAAAGCCGTAACACAAAGAAGCGGGGCCGCAGCCCCGCTTCTTTGTGTTAAAGCCCGACGATCAGGTGTTCGAGCCAGATCACCGCGATTCCCGCCAGATAACCCGCCAGGGCCAGCAGCGAGATGCGTTTCAGATACCACCCGAAGTTGATCTTTTCGAGCCCCATCGCCACGACGCCCGCCGCCGAGCCGATAATCAGCAGGCTTCCGCCCACGCCGGCGCAGTAGGTCAGCAGGTGCCAGAACAAGCCGTCCTGCACGAAATTCTGCGCAAAGGCCGGATCGGCGCTCGCGGCCACCGCAGCGGCGTCGGCTACGGGGTACATGCCCATGCAGGCGGCTACCAGCGGTACGTTGTCCACCACCGACGAGAGCAGGCCGATGGCCCCTGCGATGGTGAATACCTCGTGTACGGTCTTGTCCAGCCAGTCGGCCATGTCGGTCAGCACGCCTCCGGTTTGCAGGGCTCCTACGGCCATCAGGATGCCGAGGAAGAAGAGGATCGTCGGCATGTCGATATGTTTCAGCACTTTCGATACGCGCGGCTGGATCGACTCCTCCATGTTGCGGATGCTGCGTTTGCGGTCGTAGATGATTTCGGTCAGTATCCACATGAATCCCAGCGAGACCATCATGCCCATATAGGGCGGCAGTCCGGTGAGGCTTTTGAAAACCGGCACGAACAGCAGGCTCAGTACGCCCACGATGAGGATGAACTTGCGCAGGCGCGGCCCGATACACTCGGGACATCCCGTTGCGAGGGCCCTGGCGCTGACCTGTGCCGCGGGTCTGTCGGCGACATAGCGGCTGGCGATGGCCGTGGGGATGATTATCGACACCAGACACGGCAGGAAGAGGTTGACGACGAGGTTTGCGGCCGTGACGTTGCCGCGCATCCACAGCATGATGGTCGTCACGTCGCCGATGGGCGACCAGGCGCCGCCGCTGTTGGCGGCGATGACGATCACGCTGGCGAATATCCACCGCTCCTTTTTGTTGGCGATAAGCCGCCGCAGCAGCATGACCATGATGATCGTGGTGGTCATATTATCCAGCGCCGCCGACATGAAGAAGGTGATTACGGCGAGCAGCCACATCAGCTTGCGCTTGTTGCGCGTGGTGATGTGGTCGGTGATGACGCCGAATCCTCCGTAACTGTCGATCAGGTCCACGATGGTCATGGCGCCGATCAGGAAGACCAGTATCTCGCAGGTGTCGCCTAACTGATCGACCAGTTCGTGCTGGATTTTGGGGTCGTTGCCCAGGAGGCTGAAGACGGTCCAGATGGCTCCGGCCATGAGTAGCGCGACGGCCGATTTGTCGATTTTCGTTTTGTGCTCGAGCGCGATGAACAGGTAGCCCACCACGAAAAGCAGAATCATTGTCGTTATCATTCTGTGCGCATCATTAAAAGTACGATGGTTGCAAAGTTAATCAATTGCCCGGTGTTCCGGTTGTCTAATTGGGCATTTTTTGAGGTCCGGATTGGATTTTGGGATTTTTTTATATATCTTTGCCGTCGCTTTCGAGCGAATGTTTGAGCTGTGGTGTAATGGTAACACAGCAGATTTTGGTTCTGTCGTTCTGGGTTCGAGTCCCGGCAGCTCAACGCAAAAGGATGGTCAATGACCATCCTTTTGCGTTGAACCGGCTGTGTCAGCGTATCTTGCGGTGCGAGACGAGCGCCGCGATCCACAGCAGTACGACCGAGCCGATGACGGCCGTGGCCAGGCTGCCCAGCGTGCCCACGGGCACCCATCCGAAAAACGAGAATATCCAGCCTCCCAGCACGCCGCCGATAAGTCCGACGATCAGGTTGACGAAGAGTCCCGAACTGCCTCCCTTGACGATCAGGTTGGCGATCCATCCGGCCGCCAGGCCGAGGAGCAGATACCATAGAAAATACATAGTCGTGCGTTTTAGAACGCACGACTTGTTGCAAAATCCGTTCCCGAACCGCTTACAGCGCCTTTTTCAGCGCTTTTGCCAACTGATCGGGACACGAGGTGCCCCGGCCCCGGCAGTCGATGCCTTCGAGCCGCGCCACGGCCTCCGCGGTCTTCATTCCCTGCACGAGCGCCGCAACGCCCTGCTGGTTGCCGTGGCAGCCGCCCGTGAATGCGACGCTGCGGACGATGCCGTCCTCCACTTCGATCTCGATCTGCCGCGAGCAGGTTCCCTCGCAGGCGTGGGTTATTTTCCGTATCATAAGCTATCGTGTGACGAAAGAAACAAAAAGAGCCGCAAATGATTGCAGCTCTTTGTGATATGTCGGTTGCCTCTACTGACGCTGGAGGTCCGAGTTGTCGGCTACGACCATGTTCTTGTCGATGCGCAGCGTGACGTTGCCGTCGACCTCGATCAGCAGGGTGGTCTCCTTGATCTCCTTCACTACGCCGTAGATACCTCCGGCGGTGATGATCTTGTCACCCTTTTTCAGGCTGTTGCGGAACTCCTGCATCTGCTTGCGGCGCTTGGACTCGGGACGCCACATGAAGAGCCAGAGAACCAGTACCATGAGGCCGATCATAATGATGAAACTGTACTGCTGCATGAAACCCGGCTGGGGTTCTATGGGTGCTGCCTGAAGAAAATTAATCATACTGTTATTCTGTTTTAAGTGTTTATTTCTGTGAACGAAGCAAAGATACGAAAAAGAACGAACAATGCCAAAACCGGATTGGACCCGGTTCGGGCAAACGGCCCGACTCCTAAAAGGGTCGTTACGACCCCAAAGATACGAAATATTGCGGAATAAACAAGTATTTATTCCACATCGGCTTCGATGAAAAGCCGCAGGGGGTGCGAAGCGCCCGCCAGCGAGATGTCCAGGGTTTTGAGTTGCCAGCCCCATTCGCCGCGCGAATCGAACGTGAGCGTCACCTGCTGTGCATCTCCAGGTGCAACGGGCTGGGAATCAAATTCGAGGGTCGTGCATCCGCAGCTGCGCCGGTAGGAGGTGACCGCCACCGGACGGCTCGCGTCGTTGGCCAGCCACAGCCGCAGCTGGGCGATTTCGCCCGAGCCGAGGCGTCCGAAACGCACGGTGTCGGTGCCTCCTGTGGTGAGAATCGAATCCGTAAGCGTGATAATCCGGCCTTTGCGTTCGGTCGCCTGCGGCCGTGTACCGCAGGCCGCCGTCAGGACGGCCGGGACGAGGATCACAAGCGCACGGAACATCTCTGGGAGGGGGTTATTCGATCAGACCGCGGCCTGCCTTTTTGATGCTCCCCTCGGCGGTCAGCGACTCGACGATCTTGTCCAGCACGCCGTTGATGAAGGTGCTGCTGCCCGGGGTGGAGTAGTATTTCGAAATTTCGATCCACTCGTCGAGCGTCACTTTCACGGGGATCGACGGGAACGAGGTCAGCTCGGCCATGGCCGTGCCGATGATGAGGTTGTCCATAAAGACGATTCGCTCGACATCCCAGTTCGAGGTGAACTTTTCGATGTAGTCCTGATAGGTCGAGTAGTTGACCAGCGACTTTTCGAACAGTGTTTTGACGAACGCCGGGTCCTCGTCGCTCTTGAATTTCGGGGGAACCCGCACTTCGGTGTGCGACACGCGCAGTCCCGACAGCGTGCGCAGGATCATCATGATAATATAGGGGAGGTCGTCGCTCCAGAGGATCGACATCTCTTCGAGCACGTCGTCCAGCGCCTCGCAGTTCTGGAGTTCTTTGAAAAACTCTTCCAGCAGTTTTTTGTCCTCGTCGAACGGACGCTCCTCGCGCTGCATGTACTCTTTGTAATAGTCGCTTTCGGTGAGCTGCGTGTAGAGCGTACGGATCAACTCGGGATATCTCGCCCAGCCCAGTTTGCGGGCGGCGATATGATCGTTCACCGCGTCGCTGTTGGCGATGGTGCGGATCACGGCGTTGTCCACGAATTTGGTGTTGGGATTGAGGTCCTCGAATGTCGGCAGTTTCTTCTGTTTGGCCAACTCCTGACGCTGCTCGGCGTAACGCGCGATCTCCACGGGGAGGATTAGTATCTGGAAATAGAGGTCGTAGGCCTTGTCGACGGACGCCATGAGCGTCTTTTCCGACGCGATCATATTGTCGGCACCCGACTTGAGGTGGGCGAACAGCGCCTTGACGACCTTTACACGGAGTAATCTTCTGCTCAACATATCTTTTAGAACGATTGGAACGGTTTTGACGGCGGCAAAGATAGGAAAATTTTTCCGGAATGAAAGAAATAAATCCCTATCTTTGCACCCGTATGGAACAAATGGAAGAAAAACAGCCGTATGACGTAATCGTCGTCGGGGCGGGCGCCGCGGGCATGATGGCCGCGGGAACTGCGGCGCGCAACGGGCTTCGCGTGCTGCTGATCGAAAAGATGGAGAAGTCGGGCCGCAAGGTCCGCATCACGGGCAAAGGCCGCTGCAACGTCACCAACGCCCGGCCTGCCGAGGAATTTGCGGAGCAGGTGCGCACCAACGCCGACTTTTTCGCGCAGGCGTTCGCCGAGTTCAACAACCGCGCGGCGATCAAATTTTTCGAGCGCGCGGGCGTGAAACTCGAGATCGAGCGCGGCGAGCGGGTCTTTCCCAAGAGCGGCAAGGCGTGGGACATCGCCAATGCCCTGCTGGAATACTGCTTCGAAAACGGCGTCAAACTTATCTACGATACGCGCGTCACGGAGATCATGACTCTCGGGAACAAGGTCTTCGGCGTGAAATATATCAACAAGCGGGGCTTCGAACGCAAGGAGGAGTGCTCGCAGGTGATCCTTGCCACGGGCGGTGTGTCGTATCCCGCCACCGGATCGACGGGCGACGGCTATGCCTTTGCCGCCGACCTGGGCCACACGATCGAGCCGCTGCGCCCGTCGCTGACGCCGCTCGTCTCGTCGCACGCCCAGATTCGCCATCTCGACAAGGTGCTGCTGCGCAACGTGCGCGCTACCTTATATATAGATAATGAACCCGTGCGCGAGGAGTTCGGCGAGATCGGGTTCTCCGACCGCGGCATCGAGGGCGCCGTGGCGCTGCGTATGAGCCGCGACGCGGTGGACGCCCTGATCGACGGCAAACGGGTGAAGCTGACGCTCGACCTGAAGCCTGCGCTCACGGAGGAGGTCCTGCGCGACCGCATCGCCCGTGAACTGGCCGAGTTGGCGCCCACGGAGTTCTTCGGCGAATTGCTGCGCAAGCTGGTTCCCAAGCCGTTGGTGATGCCGTTGGCGCAGGAGATTGACGTCCGGGCGAATTGCTATGTCAGCAAACTCACCGAGGAGCAGATCACGCGCCTCGTGCGGACGCTCAAAGGGCTGACTTTCCCGATCACAGACTATGCGCCATTTGAATATGCCGTCACGACGGCCGGCGGCGTGCGGTGCGAGGAGGTGAATCCTTATACGATGGAGTCGCTGAAAATCAAGGGATTGTATTTCGCCGGCGAGGTGCTCGACCTCGACGCCAACACGGGCGGTTACAACCTCCAGATCGCCTTTTCGACGGGGCGTCTGGCCGGGATGCTCAAAAAATAGCGACCATGAGATTCGGCGGATATCCTCTTTCATTTCGGTTGCCCGGGCGGGTTGCGGAACTGCGCAACCGCCTCTCCCGCGCACGCTATTTCCGCGGACACGGGGTGCATTCGCCGTTTGTTTACGATATCGTGCGCGAGGTATTCATGCGCGACGGACTGCTTCCGGGCGACCGGACGGTCTACGAGGCCCTGACGGCTGCGGGGATCTCCCGGCGGCGTGCCGTGCAACTGCAAAATCTGGCGATCCACTGCGGTTACGGTTCGTTTGGCCTGAATCGTGCGGATGCGGAGTTGTGCGTGGCGACGCGCGACCTGTCGCGGGCGAAGACGCTGGCGCTGGTGCGCGCAGCGGCCGAAGCGGGGCATACTCTGGCGGTGATGTCGCCCTACGACGGGCATGTGCGGCAGGCGTTGTGCGCCCAGATCGTTGCGCAGCACCGTTCGACGACGGTCGATAATCGCGGATACCTGCTGATCTTCAACAACCATTTGCCAAAACAACACTTCCGGATATGAGTAAGGTATATACCAAGACTGGAGACAAAGGGACCACTTCGCTGATCGGCGGCGAACGGGTCTTCAAAACCGACGAGCGGGTCGAGGCTTACGGCTCGGTGGATGAACTGGCGGCCTTCACGGCCCTGCTGGCCGACAACCTGCGCCCGGATGACGCATTGGCGGCTTATGTCGATGACCTGAACCGCATTCTTTCGCGGCTGATGAGCGTCGAGGCGCTGTTGGCGACGGGCGAGTCGGGGAGCGACAAGGTCGCTCCGCTGGACCCTGCCGTGGTTACGTGGCTCGAAGGGCGTATCGACGCCATGCAGGAGGCGTTGCAGCCCATAGACAAGTTCACGATCCCCGGCGGACATGCCGCCGTGTCGCTGTGCCACGTCTGCCGTACGGTCTGCCGGCGCTCGGAACGTGCGGCGCTCCGGGCCGATGCGAAATACGGTGTCGAGCCGTCGGTATTGGTCTGGCTGAACCGTCTTTCGGACTATTTTTACCTGCTCGGACGCACGCTGACGGCTCATTATGAGGTGAAAGAGGTTTTGTGGATTCCTTAAACCATTGATTTGCAGAGTTATGTGTATGTAATAACGATGTTTTATCGTTTTTTCTTTGTTTTTCTCAATTTTTTTATACTTTTGCAAATCAGTCATAGTGGATCAATAGCCTTGCGGGGTTTATAATCCATTGATATTTGGGAATTTAAAAACTTTGTGACTATGTATTGGACACTTGAATTGGCTTCTAAGCTCGAAGACGCCCCTTGGCCCGCAACCAAAGAGGAGTTAATTGACTATGCGGTACGTTCGGGAGCGCCGCTCGAGGTACTCGAAAACCTGCAGGAAATAGAAGACGAGGGTGAGATCTACGAATCGATCGAGGACATCTGGCCCGACTATCCTTCGAAGGACGATTTTTTCTTTAACGAGGAAGAGTATTAACCCTATTTTGGGGTTAAAACACCTCAAAATGTTATAGTTAAATGCTTCACGGCGCGATTGAGAAATCGCGCCGTGGCATTTAAGGGAAACTTCCGGTTAAATAAACTTCACAAAAACTTCACAAAAATTGTGATTCATCTTTTTGAAGTAATAGTTTATGGGAAGAATTAAATCGGAATACCCTATGGGGTGTTATTGCATTCGAAATAAGCCGAATGCAAAAAATGAGGTCGTTATTTATTTGACCTATTATCTCAATGGTGTTGCTGTGCCACGTTCTACGGGTGTGCGTATCCATTTTTCAGATTGGGACGACGTAAAAGGTCGGGTTCGATTGAAAAATCCGAATGCCGGGCGGTTGAATGATCGGTTAAAAGAGTGCCGGGATAAAATTGATGCCCAGATTCGGGAATACGATGGCCCCCTGACCCCGAAAATTTTAGCCGATATTATGGACGGCAAATATGAGGTAAATGTAACATTATCGAAGAACAGCGACTATATACAATTCGCACGTGAATATCACAAACGGCGTTATGAATTGCAAAAGATTTCTTATAGCACGTTCTATAATGGTGACTTATACATAACGCAGTTCGGGAAATTCGTTGCGGAGTTTACGAGTAAAAAAACGATTAGGATATGCGATTTGACACTCGACCTGTTCGAACGCTATAAAGCGTTCCGGTTACAGAAAGGTAATACAAAAGAGGGGGTAAATAAAATGCTGACACCCTTGTTTAAGGCCGTATCTTATGCAAAGGATAACGAACTTCTTTCAATTAAGGTCGCTTCTACCATTACCAGTAGCTATTTCGATTTGAAGCAGCGGAAATATAGGTCAGAGGTTGAAGATGGCAATATTCATTATCTTACGCCGGAGCAGTTGAACGCATTTATAAATCTGTACGACAAGGTTCTTCAAGATCGGACCCGTGAGATAATGGATATGTTTCTTTTTTCATTCCATGCCTGCGGGTTGCGTGTATCTGATATAATTACGCTGGAATGGTCGCATATTGATTGGAAAGCGTGCGAGATTGGCAAGAACCTATTCAAAGGGAACGTCGCGCATACCATACCTTTGACAGAACCCGCCATAGCGATTTTGAAACGTTGGCAACAAAAGCAGTATAATAAACGCTTCGTTTTTGACTTACTACCCGAAAATTACGATTTGACGAATGAAGCGGATTTGGATATGCGGCGCAAATCGAAAAACCGAACAATTCAGGTATCGTTAAATGCCCTTGGTTATAAAATCGGCTTGCCGTTTAACCTGACTATGCACGTTGCCCGACATACATTTGCGGTTATGGCTCTGAACCGGGGTATTTCGTTGCACATGATTAGTCAGCTATTAGGGCATGGTTCAATTATCACGACTGAAAAGGTGTACGCTCAATTTCTGCCTGATACCATAAATGATGCCGTGCGGAATCAGCTTGCGTTCGGTTCCTTTGTTCCTACGGTCTGAATTTATTTGCATCGTGAAAAAAGCCCCCAATAGTGGGGGCTTTATATATAAAAATTAATAATCGCTATTGAGACTTTAATTATCTGGCTGTCGTGTTCTCCTTAAGTTGCTCCGCAAATTTAGTAAGATTCATCGTTGGAATCATTATAGGATTAGAAAGTCCGGATAATGTTGAGAGGGTCGCAAGATAGGCTCTGACATAAGGGAAAAGAATTGCAGGAGCATTTATATAAAAGTAGTCCGACAATTCTTGCTCCTTACAATCATTGTCAAATTCATAATATCCAATAACCTCGATATTAGCCTTTACGGATTTGCTTTTATCCTGTACGCCAACTTTCATATAAAGATTATAGCGGCACTCATTTACAATATGCTCTCCAGCCAAATCGAGATTTAAAGACATGTTGGGAGCAATTGCATTGTGATTTTTAATTTCTATTGCTGATTTCCGTATCGAAAATCCTGCAAATCTAAATTTTGCTATTTCGTTTGTCATAATTATGCAGCTAAAGCGTAAGGTGTTGATTCATCAAAACCCTGATTGTTATTTTTATACACAGCCAAATTGAACATATCATAGTTGAATGTCATGTTACACCCCTCATTAAAAGTTAATGGGGCCAAGCTAATGACAACATCCTCATCTTTGACCTCAATATATGACACCTTTTCTGTGAACAGAATATCCGAAACACCATATTTAGCATATACTCCATCCATCAACTCTTTTTCGAGTCGATGAAATAAAGAGTTTGTTTCAAATACTTCTGTTGGTTCAACAATGATTGTATGATAATCCAACTCTTTTTCGTAGATATAAGTTAAATGGATATTTTTCACTCTATCCCTTATATCTAATAATTTTTCTGAAATATAACCTCTAATTTCTTCCATAATCATTCAAATAATATGCTAAAAAGGCCCAATGCCGATATTTTAGCAGCTTCAGCCTCCGCTTCTACTATTTCTTGGTTAAGATAATCTGACTTTTTGCGTAAGCGTTTTAACATTCCAATATTATGCCGATATTTAATTGGGTCAGATACATACTCCTCTGTCGTCGTAATAATATAGTTATGTGAATCTGTTGACAAATCTTTTGCGGCTTTATCTTGTTCATCATAGGTTATGCCACATCCTGCCAACTTGCGTTTAGACATCTGAAAACCGGCGTAATACGAACAGTGTATTGATGGTGCATAAAGCTTATTTTCAATAAGTAAGGTGGCAGCCTTTAGATTGTGTTCAGCTTTTCGTGTTATATACATATTAAGCTCTTTATGCACATAAAGGAGTGCAAATATAATACTAATATTCGGATTTTATACTTAAAGATACACTATTTTTATGAAATTAACAAATGAAACCAAATTCTAATTGCAGATTTTTGCGCAAAAAAAATTGTTTGACAACTCCATTGTGGAGTGAGGGTAGCTCCCAGACGCAAGGCCGGGGGCTTTTGTTACTTCCATGCGAACGCTTCTTTATGGGTTTTCGTCAGAAATAGCGCTATGTCTGCGGGGGTGTAATAGAACTTGTCCCCGATCTGCGAATAACCCAAAAAACCGTTGTCTCTGTACTTTTTCAGCGTTTTTACATTCACCCCTAATAATTCGAGCATATCCTTATTCGTGTAAATGACTTTGGGTGCGGCTTGCTGGTGCTTTCGGAGATAGTCGATGTCGGCAATCACTTGCTGAATCTGCTGCTCGTATTGCTGGTATTTCTCCGAATCTATAACTGTTACTTTCTCCATACTGTTAGAGTTTCAGGTTGCAGCAGTCGTCCGGATTGGGATTGAAACACTCCCGCCAGTACAGGTAATGTTCGGTTACGTCCTCGCAGACGGTCATTTCTTTGAATCCCGTTATCGGTTTGGGGTATTCGATTGCAGGCTGGAAACAGTCGGTCATGCCGCCCAGCCGCAGGATGGTTCCGGGAGTTATGCGGTCCAAACTGCGGGCGACTTTACGGATGTCGGCCGCGGTCGGGGCTTGCGGGTTTCACAAGTGGCGGAAGTCGAGCAGCGACTTTGCATAGCAATAGGCGCAGTCGTGGGCACACCCGCAACCGTACAGGTCAAGGCGTGTCGGGTAATTGCATTTGCCGCCCTCGTTTCCGGCGACGGTTTTCAGGAATGATTTAAATTCTTTTGACATAAGTTTTTGTGTTTTAGTTATCAGGCTGCTCGTCCCAGCCGGGGATTATCACCGTGTCTATTCCCACTCCGGGGCACGGTATTTCGTCGATTGTTTCGACCTCTGCCAGCTTGCAGCGGGTCAGGCTGAACAAGGCCAGCAGCACGATTAAAATGCTTACGAATGATTTCCTTTTCATAGCGTTATTCTTTGTAGTTTTTGTAGTTCACGGTGTGAAACGTCGGTTTATGGTTGCACCAGCGGGCCAGTCGCCGCTGTTCGGGTGTCGGGCGTATCTTATTCTCAAAATCGCGGTACGGCTGTGCAAAGGGCTGACATCCCAGCGCGTCCAGTTCTTCGATGCGGGCCAGCGCGTCGTCCACATCCCGGACCAGCACATAGAAAAACATCTTTGCGGGCTTCATACCGCATTTTTTCAGCCTTTCTATGGCCTTGCGCACATCGTCGCGGACGGCGGTGCTGTCGTAAGCCATGCGGATATAACGCATCCATTTCACCCGCGAGAGCAGTTCAGCGATCTGGGGATTCCGGGCGATCTGCCGGGCATCAAGTCCCTGATTGAAGTCTACGCGCACCCCTAACCGGATAATCTTCTCGATCTGCTCCAGTCCCCACCCAGACGCAAGTACGTTGTTGTCGAGCAGTACGGCTTCGCGGCGTCCGTCCAGAAATTCTTCTATGTCAGCGTTTCCCCGCAATGCACCCTCTTTGCGGGGAACCACGCACCACGGGCAGCGGTTCACGCATCCGCGGGTCAGAAAACCTACTGCCGCAGGATAGTTATACAGCCCGTAATCGGGGCAGGTGTGTTCGACCTCCGGGGGCAGCACGGTCGAGTAGTCCCGATACCCGGTTCCGCCCTTTATTACCTCGCAGGGGAATCCGTGCGGATAATCGGGTGTGAATGTAAATACTTTTGACATATACACCCTGTCGTATCGGCCGAACATGGGGTCGGCAAACTCCACGCTGTCGCCGTGCGCTTTGTGTCATGCCGAAAGTTTCATCAGGGCGAGGTTCGGGAAGTGGTGGCCGTCTACGTCTACCAGTCCTATCTTCATGGCTTATTACTTTAATAGTTCGGTTATTTCGGGGTCGAGATTTCCACGGTACAGCATCCGTTCATCCAAGCTGCAGGCGGTCAGGAAATGTTCGCGGCCCTCGGCTTTGCGACCGAGCCGGGAGCAGGCCACGGCTTTGAGGTATTCGGTCGTCGCGGACTGCTCCAGCCCGTCGAGGATTTCCAATGCTTGTGCATCATGGCCGAGCGAAAGGAGCGTTACGACGGTGTTGCGGTCGCAGTATTCATGCAGGATGTAAAGGGCTTTCGCATACCTGCGCTTTTGCAGCAGATCAACACCCCGCATATAAGCCGTATCGACCTCGCGGGTGTGAATGGTGTCCTTTATCATTCCCTGCCTGCGCAAGTCGTAACGCAATGTCACGGCCCGCAGCCACGGATAGACGCTTTCTTTAAGATAGCGATAATCCGCCGGGTATCGTTCGCGGATCAGCCGCTCCCGTCGGTCGGGGTCTTTCTCGGCGGCGATCAACTCCAGCATTTCGGCGCGGTGCGGCAGGCTTTCGTCACCACGGATGCGGGCCGCCAGTTCGGGCCAGTCCTCGGCCACCCACCGCACCCGGACGAGCGTATCGACTTCGGGGCCGATGCGCTCCTGCAGGTAGCGTTTGAGGGCATGGGCGCGGCCTTGTGCCAATGCACGGTTACGGGTAAAACTGCCCTCCGGAGATGCCGTGGCCGTCAGGACGACGCTATCGACAAAAAATTCCTGCTGGGCGATCAGTTCGGCCATGCGTGCCTGAATCTTACCGAGCTGTGCGGTGTTTCTGCCGAGGGTGTCGAGTACACGGGTGTCGTTCACCAAAAACTGAATGTAGTTGCGGTCCTGCACGGTGGCGTACTTGTTTATGACCTTTATTTTGTAGCGCGTCGTGGTATCGACGAACGAGAGCATCGACGAAACGTGATAGGTCAGCGTGTCGGACGGGGGCAGCGTGTAGCTGCTGTCGTCGAGGGCCACGACACGGCCCTGTAAGGTTATGAGCATCGTTTTCGACGTTTCGTCTGTCGGGACCTCCTGCGAATAGTAGTACGAGATATGGCCGGGATGGGCTGCCACGCTGTCGAGCCGCACGCCCTCCGGATAGGGGTATTTCACGAAGCGGGCGAAAGCGCGGGCTTCGGCGCTGCTGTCGGGTGTGAAAGCCCGGACATACTTGCCGAACTGCCAGTAGTCGCGCTGCTGCACCCGTGAAAACAGCCCGCCCCGAATGGTGATGTCCTGCAAAGGGTGCGCTTCGCCGTACTTGTGCAGATAGGGGGTTACGATGACGCTCCGGCATGCGCCCTGCAACTGGCGCGGCATGTCGATCACGAAGTCGATTATGACCTTTCCCAGCCGTTCGGGAAGCGTTCGGGCTTTGGCACGTATGGTTACCTGCTGAATCTGCATTGCCATTATACGTTCGCCGTTCTCCTGCACCTCTGTCGGCACGAGGTAGAAACGGTTGCTGTCCCGTTCGATCTTCAAGGCGGGCGGCTGGCAGGTCTGCTGCTCGCGTTCGCGCTGTTCGCGGCTGACGTGCAACACGTCGGCGCGGTATTGGCGACGCTCCAGATGCCCGGTTATCGAACAGTCGCAAAGCAACGCGGCCAAGCATACGGCAATAGTTTTCATTATCCTTTTCATTTTCTACTGCAATTTATATTCGACCAATCCGTTATCCGATGTGCGCTTAAATTCCGCGGAATAAGACGTTACTGTGAACGTGGCGTAACTCCCTAACCCGCTCAATGATACAGACCCTTTTCCTGTCGTGTGGTCGGCTTCAATCTTCACCGTTACGATATACTGCTTCTTTGTCAGGGTCCCGCCGAAAGAATATATATCCGCATTGGCCGTCACTTTCACGGTCAGGTCGTCCACTACGGGCTGCGAAGATTCCACGGTAACATAGAGCAAGCCCCCCGATGTGCTGAATGTCGGTTGGAGGTCGGCGGTGGTCTTAATGCCCATTACCGATGTGGTGATCTCCGCGCTGTGGCCGTCGGTGTCGGTTACGGTTATTTTCAGCGGGTTCGGCCCAAGCATATTTGGCTTCACCCGTAATGTATTTGTGCCGTTCCCGTATTGGGTGAATGTCGTCAGGGGAACGTCGGAACCATAGCGACCATAGTACACGGACGGAACACCTTCCACTTTTACGGTGTAGTTCCCCGTATAGCCGGGCTGGCTGATGGTATAGTCGATGTAGGCACGGTCGTAAACGGTCAGGTCGTTTCCTTGCTGGGTGTAAGTCAGCGTTAGTTTCGGGTCCTTATAGGTTGTCGCAAGCTCACGCTCCATGCTGAATCCGTATTTGTCTGTAACCGTCAGGCGGAGCCGCACGTCGCCCGGCTCTGCCTGCGTATAGCTGATGTCGGCCGTTACGGTTCCGTTGCCCGAAAAGAGCGGATAAGGCGTGTCGGGCTGCCGTTCTTCGCCGTCGATGGCGACTATCCCCGTCCCGGCGTCGATATGATAGGACAAGTAATAGACATTTTCGGTGTCGTTCGTGGATGTAAGCCGCAGTTCGGATGTCGCAGGTTCCCCCGGCGCATGGTTCCCGGCAAATGGCGTGACGGAGAGTTCTGCCGTCGATACCCGCCAGTCCACGGTGTTCATGCCGAGGATGCGGGCGTCGATGTTGTAAACCCGGTTGTGGCCGACATTAAAATCCGTCGTGTTGTTCGCGCCGAGGTAAATGCGGTACACAACCTGCGTTCCGTCGGCTTCGCCCGTTATGGCTATGTAGGTGGCATGTTCCGGAGCGCGGGTTTGGTCTTTCTGCTGCTGGTAACCGATACCTGCAACCTCTCCCTGCCTGTTCTCCAATAAATAGTAGGTCGCGGCATAGGTCGTGGCCGACGTTTCTACGGGCGGCATGTCGGCAACGGCTTCGCTGCTCTCGGCGCGGCTGGAGCCGAAAAGAGTAGCAGAACGGGGAACGCTGCGAAGCTGTATAAACTTCACGTGGAAAGACTTTGCGAAATCCGCGGCCACGGTGTAGCTGAAATTGACCTTTGCCACGGCGCGAATGAGCGATACGGCGATTTGCGTGTCACCGCGCACGGTGACGGCCTGCTGCGCGGCCATGGGAAAGAGAGCATCCGCGAGGACCGCAGGCTCCCGTTCAACGCGCAGCGTACGAACGAAATCCTGCGTCCGCTCGCCCGCGTCGTGTCCGAGGTTGGCCATGGCGTAAAGCATATAGTCGCCTTTGGGCAGTTCCAGTACGACGGGGCGTACCGGGGCAATATAGATGTGCCGGGCCTGACCGCCGTTCACGGGGAATAGGTACAGATTGATGTCGTCGATGCGAGTGTCGTCCGTCGCGGCGCGTGTCGGGGACATGGCCCCGCAGCGGAACGTCATTGCAAGCTGCTGTTTGGCCTGCGTCGCCGGGTTAAGCTCTATGTCCGAATCCGAGCAGGCGCAGCAAAAAAGCATCATGCAGACGACGGTATAAATAAGTTTTTTCATGCTGCTGTTAGAATAAGTAGTTAAAACTGATCTCCGCCCGCGAGGGGCCTACAACCCACCGCTTGTAGTGGTGTATGAAGATGGATTCGTATTCGGGCGGGATGCGGTCGCGGCGGGTGTCTTTCATGTAAAATACCCCGATGCCGATTTCGGCTGTGACGTTCCATCGCTTCGAGAGCAGCCAAGCATAACCATAGCTGAATCCCAGCCCGGCCATGCCGCCTTTGTAGTAGCGTCGGGAACCGCCGTACAGGTAATTTCCATAGGTTAGCTGGCCGCCGATGAAATGGCCCACGAACGCTTCGTAAAGCCAGCGTTTCGTGCCGATCTGCGCGGCATACAGTCGGCAACTGAACGAATCGGAGTTTATGGGGTTCCAGTAGGCGGAAACGTCGAGCGTCCACTTGTCCGCGACGGCGGCATCCACTCCTACGTTCACCGTTGCGGTGAGTGCGGCCAATGCGTTTACTTTGGCGCTGAAAAACTGCGCTGCGGCTCTGCGGGGTATGCTGCACAAGGTCATAAGGCAGAGTGCTATGATGATTGTTTGCTGTTTCTTCATGGCATTTCTATTCTTTGATACACCGTATGGGATTCGCGGCATAGCGGTAATAATCGGATGTGTCGATATACGATGTGCTACTCGTAGAGAAAACAATCGAAGTGCAGGAAATATCGCCATATCGACAAGCCCACGTTCCCCAGTGCATATAGTAGGGCGCATTGGTGTAGAGCCGTCCTAATTGGCCGTTGCTCATGTAGCGGTTTTCCGCGAATGTTCCTCCGGCCGGAATATTCGTCGTGCGGTTCCCGTTATAATGAATGGTTACATAATAGGGGGCCGACTGACTTACCCGCTCTATTCCGGCAAAATCTTCGGGGCTGGGAACTTTCCATCCCACGGGACAAGGGTCGTAAATGGATTTGTAGCTTACCTTGCTGATATTACCGTTTCCTGTCGTGACGTTGCCCCAAAGATTCGGGTGGTGATTGTACAGCCAGTCCGCAACCGAGGTCCATTCGTCCCACTCGTCATACATGGCATCATTCATAAAGGTTGTGGGGTGAGCAATGGACCACTCCAACGTCATTACGTCATAGGGGGAATCGGAACCGGAATACCGCGGATCGCTCACGGCGTATTCGAATCCCTCGGTATAAACCGCATCGGCGCGTGTGACTATATCCTGACAAGTCGCCGGATGCGGAAAGGGGTCTTTGCGGCCCCATTGGTAGTAAAGCCCGCGCGATGAGGGCTGCGTGCAGTCGTTGGTGAGTGCTCCGATATTGCGGTCCATAAAGACGGCCCCGGATGAATAGGTCTGCGCCGTGGTTGCCGGGTCGTAATCGACCGACCAGATATGCCACGACCAGATGCAGTTTCCCGCAGCGTCGAACAACCCGATCACGGCGTTGCCCCGCACGGCTCCCGTCGAAAAGGATATACGGCCGTTTGAGTACGCCGCATCTTTGACAACCGTTTCGCTCAATGTCCCCGATTCCCAAAGCACGCGGGCGGAAACTCCGTGAAGCTGCTGCGGCCAGATATTCGTCGTATTCTTGCCGTTGCCCTGCACCGTCGCATCGAACGAATAGCGGATGTCGAGGGCCGGGGCAATGTAGCAGTTCGCCGTTCCCTTACTGTCGAGGGGCGTTTCCATGATCTGAAAACGGGCATAGATGTCGGCATGCGAATCGCGGGGGACATAATTGTAGCTGGCCGACGATGAAAGGAGCCGGGAATATGCGGCGTCGGCGTACCAGCCCACAAAAGCATAGGACCCCGTCGCTGCGGCGGTCAGTCGGCATCCGTCCTCGTGGCATAACGCCACGGTGCGCTTGCCGTCGCCCTCGTTCGCAGTTTGGGTATATAGGCATCTGTCTGCCATGACGCTCCCGCCTGCGGAAGTATGGGCGTAAACTACATTTGCCATCGTATGTTTGAAATCGTAAGACTGTGCGAATCCGTATTCGTCGGTCAGCGTTACGCGGTAGGCCAGCTTTGAATTGTCTTTGGTGAAAACGGACGGGCCGTAATCGAGGTAAAAGTAATTACCTCCTTTGGGGTTATAGATTTCAAAGTCGAAGCTGCTATTGCAGTCGGTACGGTCAAATTCGAAATAGTCGCTGTCGCCTTGTGTCACCTCCAGCCGCCCGCTGATAGCGAGCGAGCTGTTTTCGTTCACCATATCGACATGCAGGCTGTAATCCGGGTCGTACACGCAGTAGCCGCCGATATTGCCGTCGTCGAAATCGTCATACACGGCAGCCGTATATGCCGCGATTCGGGTGTCTGCGGTGTTGTCGTTCAGCAGGGTTATATTGAGCCTGTAATGGCAGTTGGCCCGGACGTTGAAATCGGACGTATTGTTTTCGCCCAGATAGACCGAGTAGGCCAGCACCTTACGGCCCCGCGTGGCGCGGATAAGCAGCCACGATGCACAAGGGGGCGCATTGTCGGCATTCTTCTGCTTCTGGTCGGTGATCGAGGTCCTCACGCCTTGAAGATTGGGCAGCATGTAATAGCTGCCTGCGGCCTGCCGTCCCGTCAGGGGCATTTCCGGACCGTGGGTGTAGTCGTCGGGATTGCCGGATGCCGGGCCGTCCCCTGCAAAGAGCGCCGCGGTGCTGGGAACGGTGAGCAGTTGCACGGATTTGAGTTCCATGTCGGCAGGTTTTGCGGTGAGGTTGTAGGAGATTTTCGACACGAAGCGTTTAACGCTTATCGGCGGTAACTGCACTACGCCGCCGGACGAACATGAGATCGTCGTTTCCTGTTCGTAAAACATCGGTAGTGTGTCATAATCCTGCTGGTATGTTACCATGTATCGGGAAAGGTCGGCACTTTCACCCAGACTGCGGCCGACGTTGGCGGCAATGCGCATCAGGTAGACGCCCGGAGGGCATTCGAAGTGCAGCGTCGTCGTGGTGAGATAGCGGAATACCACTACGCGGCCCGCATTGTCCATGAGGTAGAAATTCAGGTCGCGGATCGTCGTGTCGTCGGTCGCGCGGGTCGTCGTTGTCATGGGGGCGGACCTGACGGTCAGTTCTACGGCCACTTTCGACCGTGCGGTCGGCTCGCGGTCGGTAATGCAGCCCCAGCAAAGAGCGAGGGCGAGCAAAATGAATATGGTTTGTTTCATCGGGATTTATGATAACCGCCCGCGCCCCGAAAGGTGCGGGCGGCGGTTAATGAATAGGTTGTTTATGCGCCCAGATCGACCGACTGCGTTACGGGTGTTTCCCACTCGGCGACCGACACGCTGACTTGGCAATCCTGCCCCACGAGACCCGTGATGTTGGCGGCCACACGGTAGTAGCCGTTGCGGGCGATTTCACCCCCGGCCTTGCCCGTGAGGGGAATGGTGTAGACGACTTCCATGCGGTCGGCCGTTGTCGAAGCGTTCCCGTCGGCGTCATAGGTCGCGGTGATCTCCAGCGCGACGCGGCTCGCTTCGGCCAAAGCTCCGTTTTCGAAGATGTAGAAAAGGTTGTTATACTTGCCGGATGCCGTTGCCGGGGCCTGCGTATGGGTGTAGGTCATGGCTCCGGGCGTCGGTGTGGCCGGGGCGATGATCGGCGTGTGGCTGGCGGCGCGCAGCAGCTTCGTTCCCGTTACGGTCAGCGTTCCGGAATACTTGCTATTGAACGACGCATCGACGGAGGTCTGCACGGCGACTTTGGCGACGGTGCGTTTGAGTGTCAGGGCTACGGATGTCGTGCCGCCCTCGGCGATGGCCTTGCTCACTCCGGCCGTCATTACGAAGCCGCCGCTGCGCTTGGCTTTGGTCGAAACCTCGGCGAATGTCCCGTTATAGTCGGCGGCGGACGTTTCCAGCTTGGCCAGCAGCCCGGATTTCGTGGTGACGCCCGTCAGGGACAAGTTGGCTACGGCGTAGAAGTCGCAGGTCGTTCCGGCTGTGGCGTGCGGCAGGGCGAAGGTCGCGGTGCGGGCCGTGAGTTCCGATGCGGTGAAGTCGCGCAGGGTGATAAGGTCACCTTTGGCGTTGAACACGTACACGGAGAGCGAGGAAAGGGATTTCTCCCACGTTTCGGCGGCCGCGGCTTCGACGAAGAACGCACGGGTCGGGGTTTCGTCGGTGAACCTCATGGCGACGATTGCGCCGTCGAGGGTGTTGTCGATGTCGGGAATGACAGTCATTGCGTCGTCTTTGTTGCAGGCGATCATCGAAAGTGCGGCAAAGGCCGCGAAAAGAATCTTTTTCATGTTAAATCGTTGTGGTTTGAGCGTAATTTGCTGTGAATTAAAGTTTTGATGTTGTTTTTGTTGTCTGCGGCAGGGCCGCGCTGTCCTGTCCCGGTCCGCACCCTCGGTGCTCTCCGGGCGAAAATCGTCACTTTCGCATATTTTAGGATTTAGGGGGTTATTCTTCCCAGCCGTAACCGAGGACTTCGAAACGCACGTTTTTGTCGCAGTCCTCGGTCAGTCGAAGCGTGCCGTCCAGTTTTATAGTCACGTCCGCGAGGGTTAGCGTCAAGGGAATTACGGGTGTCGTGCCGCCCTCCAGCAGCAATTCCAGAAAACCGTATTCTTTGAGCATCCGGCGACTTATGCCGCGCTTGGCGGCGGCTACCCAGTCGATAGCCGATTCATCGAATCTTTCCATAGCGCTAAACGTGTTGACCTGTTTTCCGCTGTGCTTTGGGAGCGGGCGTCGCTACTTCCGGACGCGGTGATTTCTGCCCGGCTCCCGGCTGTTTCTGACCTTGCGGGGATGTCTGGCCCTGCACCGGGGTTTTGCTTTGCGCGGTTTGGCCTGCTCCGAAAAGGTCAGGTGCGGGAGCCTGCCCCTGCCCGGCCGTTTCGGCGGCCTGCCCCTGCTGGTTCTGCTCCGGCACGGCTGCGGGTGCTTGTACCTGTCCGGCGGTCTCGGCGGTCTGTTCTGCCGATTGCTTGGGTGTCTGCGGGTATTGGGTCCGCCCGTCGGCGGTTTCGGGCATCGAGGAAATGATACGCTCCATGTCGCGCTGCTCGCGCAGTTTGGTTGCCAGCGCATTCCGCTGCTCAATGGTCAATACCTCCATAGGTTTGCGGAAAACCGCGTTGTACTGGTAAGGCACGATGTCCACGCTGCCGTCCCTGTTTACAATCGCTATTTCGCGCACTTCACCGCGACGGAAGCTGTTGATGTCCTCCTGTGTGAGTTCCGTGCCGCGCAGGTATCGGGGAACAAAAGCATTTTCAGCGTTCGTGTAATCCAACTGCCGCGTATCGAAGTCCCGCGACACGAGCAGAGGACCCTCGGACGTTTCCAGCACGCGGCCGAGGTTGCCGTACATTTCGAGGTTCTTCATATCCGCATCGGTGAATTTCTGATTGAAAAGTCCCTCGTCGAGAATCCGGGCATAGCTTTTCACATCGACTTTGTAGCCGTTGCCGCTCTTTTTGAGCCGGATTTTTCCCTCGCCGATATAGTTGATTATATCGTCATGGTATTTGAGCTTGTGCATCCCCGTTTGTTCGTAATTCTGCAACTTTTGGAGATAGTTCATCTTTTCCAGCCCGCCGAAGCTGTACCCCATGCGGTTGAGCGTGTCCCACGGCATTTCGGCAACGGGGATGCCGCGGGTTTTCATCTTGCACTCGAATTTTCCGTCCGGGTGTATCTTGTAGTTGTAATAGAGCTTCACGTCGTCGCGGGTGGTATTTTTCCAATACCGTTTCAGCGCATCTTTCATGCGTCCGAGCGCACGCCGCGGGAGAACGTAAACGTTGATGGTGGGGTTGTTGTGATACTTCTGCAAATTCTTGTAGAAGTTCAGCGGAATGTTCTTGTCCATGACAAAAAACAGGCTTTCATTTTCCGGGGTCGGGTCCACCGCACCGATACTCCCGTCGGGATTCTGGGAAAAGACCTTTACCTGATCTTTGTCCTTGTCGTACATCATGCCGATACTCGGCTCGTTGAGTGAATTGTCGTTGGGCTGCTGCGCAGCACCGGGCGACTGTCGTTGTTCTTCTGCCATAATTTGAATTTTAAGTTATTATGTGAAACTGTTTGCTCTGCGAATGTATATCCGCCATCATCAAAAAGATACTCTTTACGCCCTCGTTCGCCCTCGTTCGCCCTAATTGGCTACGGGTTCGTTGCCTTTAAACAGGTGTTTCAGCTTTTCATCGGCGGCTACACGGCGCAGTTCGTCCTCTACGATTTGGGCCGCTTCCTGCTTTATGCGGTAGTAGTTGGCTTCGATAACCTCGGCCATTCGGTCCTTGCCGTTTTCGTCGGTGAAATCGGAAAGTACGGGAATCGGACGATACCGTTTTTCTTCGGCTTTGACCTTTTCGACATCGACGACAATCTGGGCGTGAAACATTTTCTGCGGAATATTGTCCCCGAAGTTGTCGGCCACGGCTCCGACGAATACGCCCTGCGAAAGATTGCTGATCTTCGACGCGGGAATCACGCTGTCAAGCTGGGTGTTGATGCCTGTGGATTTATCTTCACGGCTGATATTGAGCGACTGCCGCTGCTGCACGATTTTTCCGAAGCGTTCGGAGAGTATACGGGCCGTATCGCCCACGACCTGCCCGGCAATAACGTTTCCTACGATATTCTGTATGACTTTGCTTTCGTGTTCGCCGTAATCGCGTGTAAGCTGGGAAAAATCCTGCATACCCAGACACACGGCCACGCGGTTGCTTCGGGCAGTAGCGATAAGGTTGTCCAGACCTTTGAAGAAAATGGTCGGCAGCTCGTCGATTACTACGCCGCATTTGAGTTTCCCCTTACGGTTTATGGTTTTCACGATGCGCGAGTTGTAAAGGCTCAATGCCGCCGAATAGATGTTCTGGCGGTCGGGATTGCTGCCCACGCAAAGGATTTTCGGGGCTTCGGGGTTATTCAGGTCGAGGGAAAAGTCGTTGCCCGACATAACCCAGTAGAGCGCGGGCGAGATAATCCGTGACAGCGGGATCTTCGCGGACGCGATTTGTCCCTGTAACTGCTCCTGTGCGCCGCCCTGCCAAGCATCGACGAACGCACTCAAATAGTTCTCCAGTTCGGGCCGGGCCATGAGGATCGTGAACACTTCTTCGTATTTCTTGTTCAGCAGTTCGATTGCGTGGGGAAAGGTGCAGTATTTCCCGTCCTGATAGATGCGCAGAAACCAGATAATCGCCGTGAGCAGCACGACGGGCGATTCGACGAAAAAATCGCCCTGCTTCTGTGCCCACGAGCGGTTCAGACCGATCATTATGACATAGGCCGCTTCATAGGCATCCGCAATGTCGGTCAGAAAATCGGCATTGATGGGATTGCAGCGGTGCGAGTGGCGGGGATCGTCGAAGTTTATGACGCAGAACTGCGGCTTTACTTCGTACTTGTGCGTGAAACGCAGCAGGTGGTTGTAAGCCAGCGTACTTAAATCCGGGTATTTGAAATCATAGAGATACAGACTATATCCTTTCTCGATGAGTTGTTTGATGTAGTTGTTGATTACGGTGAATGATTTTCCGCTGCCCGGTGAGCCGACCACCATGCAGCTACGAAAAACCGCGATATTCACCCAGCCGCGAAAATTCTGTCCCCGATAACGGAACAGCGTCGGCAGGTTCACCGAATATTCGTCCGAAAGCAGGCGTGTTTCCTGCATAAAGGATTCGTTTTCGTCGTTGAAAACGTCGTCCAAGAGGTCGTGCCGCAGAAGCCGCCATATCCATATTCCGGCGGTAAGCATGAGCAGATAACCCGCGAACAGGGTTCCGGCGTACCATGCCACGCGCACGCCGGGCGTTGAGCGCATGCCCAGCAGCCAGTCGTTGAAAAAGTAGAGAAAGAAGCCTGCGAAGCCCGCCGTGATGATATGCGGCCAGCCGATTTTCTGCGATTTAACGCCCCGTGATCCCAGACAGGCGATCAGGAGCAGCAGACAGGCGAACAGTTTTGAGTAGAGGGGTGAGGAATAGAATCCCGTCGTCTGCTGGAATCCCCGCAGAATACGGTCGATAATCCCGAATGTTCAGCCGTTGTCGGCCAGTCATTCGTAACAGAACCAATAAATGTTCGTAACATTGCAGATAATGCCTACGGCCAAAATGAACGCGACAATCTTTGCCAGCGCCCTCAAATCATCTTCTTGTTGCATAAATATAGTTTTTGGTTTCGGCGACAAAAGTAAGTCGGATGCGATAATTCCCGACGTTGTGGGTTACCGTTCGCCCTCGTTCGCCCTAATTGGCTACGATATAATGTTTGGAATCGGAAAAAATCTATACCTTTGTAGGCGAATATTCGAAAGGTGCATGCCCGAATATTCATCATAGCCTGTTCCCGGCAGTCAAACGTGGAAATTTGAAAGGGAAGCAGGCGGGACGGCTGAACTTCGTGCATCGTTTGTGCGGGGTTCGGTCTGACTGTTTCCGGGTTTTCCACGACCTGACTGCCGCAGATTGTTCCCCGCATATTTTTAAGATATTTTGTTACCTTTGTCATTGCAACAAGGGTACGCCCACATACTCGCGGCCTGTTCAGTAAGGAATCGAAACGGCAAAAATTTGATTGAGAAACAGGCGGGACAGGTCGAACTTCGTGCTATTACGGCGCGGGGTTCGGCTGTCTGTTTCGTGGCTCTTTGCCGTGCCTGATTCCTTTCGCCGTTCCCCGCGTTTTTTCTCCCCTCTCTTGCAAAAAATGACCGTTAAAATATTTAGATTTAAACCATTAACGGGACAAATAAAACGTTATTCGCATGGGTGATCCGGGTGTTGCTTCCGATAAATAATAATTATGGCTAATTGTTTGATTTATAGAACTGAAAAGCTATATTTGCAATGATTCAAGTTATATAAAGGTTTGTTCAATTCGTTAGAAGAATAACGGCAAGTGCAAAAGCAAAGATGTAAGCATCCCATCTTTGAGAGATGATTGTTTTTGGAGTTTTTTCTTTGAAGATTTTAAGTGTAAGAGAGAGTGAAAAGGGCCTGCGCGAATGCGCAGACCCTTTTCTAAATTATCAGTCCAACCCGGCGGATTATCAATTTGAAGCCGCTTTATCCGCGTCGGTCAATCTTTGTCTTTTTCGCCCTCGATCTGCTCGGCTTCTTTGGCGGCCAATACCTGTGCGGCGTTGATCGGGGAAACGACCGAGTGGCCTAACTGCTTTTCAAGCTGTGTCCGCGCGGCCTTTGCCACGCTGCCGCCGCTTCGGGCGACTTTGACATTCTGCTGGAATCCTTTGGGGCGGCGTTGTTTGGAAATCTCCGTAACGGACGCTTCGGCCAGCGTATTCAACGCCAATTCGATATTGGTCATGTTGTCGCGCAGGTTTTCCTTTTTCAACCCTTTGAATTGTTTGTAGGCTTTTGTCGTGCGGTCGGCCCACGCTTGGGTGATAATGTCCGTCAGAGTTGCGAATTGCTGGCCCTCTACGCCCCGGCGCTGCCATTCGTCGGTGAGTTCCTTGCGGACCTCCATGCTTTTCAGGCGTTGGTTTATCCAGTTGTCGGAATATCCCAGCCGTTTGTAATCTGCCATTGCCTGCTCGATGGACATTTCGGGGTCCTGCATCTGGTCCAAACGGTCGCTGGCAACCTGCGACATCCATTGTTTGAACGGCTCGGCTTTCGGCGACGGTATCGACTGAATCAGGCGGAAAAGCTGTGTCGTGTCCGCCACGTCGGTAAGACGCATCTTTCCGTCGGCAGCCAGCATTTTCAAACCGTGACAATTTGTCACGGTTTCATTTCCCTCCGCTTTAAGTCGCTGTTTGAGTTTACGCCAATAGGCGGCGGCATCTGCACTTTCGGTCAGAATTGCGACAACATCGACAATCGCAAAATACCATTTCTCGGTTTCGTCGTCCCAGACGGTCCGCACCTTGCGTTCCTCGAAAAGTTGTATAGCTTGTTTTTGGGTCATCTGTTTGTAACTTACCGATTAATGCTTTATGACATGAACAATAACATTTTCCGTTTCCTCGAACGACTGCTTAAATGTATCAACATCACGTATGACCCCTAAATCATATATTATAAAAAGCAGATTGTTAAACTTTGTTTTGTAGGCCAAAATATCGTCGTTAATTTGTTGAATAAATGTCTTTTCTTCTGTCTTACATAATTTGATCTCTACTGCTAAATCTATGCTATTAAAACTGAAATCAGGAATATACGCTTTTGACGAATAATCTATGTGCGGTCCCTCTCTCTCAAACTCAATATCCGCTCCGATTAAAAGATTTTCAAATTGATCTTGTATTTCTTTTTCACGTTCAGGCTTGGTGCGAATAACTTTTCTCAATTTATGTTCTGACAATGAAAGAACTTTCATCAAATCTCCGGTAGCTTGTTTTTCGACTGATGCGCAGTAAACAGTATCAATATCATTTGCATCAAGGTAATCTTTTGCGGCTAACAAGAATCCATTAGCTTGTTCAAGTTGCTCTACATAGGCTTCCTGATTGTATGCTTCCATTGCCCCGTCAATATCCCAACCTCTATATATGCGTTGCCCATGAAATTGCCACGTAAGATTCTTAATATTACAATAATAATAGGAATCAGAACCGAATATTTCTTCCAAAAAGACTAATGTGTTAGTCAGCCATCTTACATGTTCCGAAGAACCGCGCCGACCTAATTTTAGCGTATGTATAACCTCTATTTGTTTATCTAAATAGCCTAATGCCTCATATTTTGTCCACTTCTTCATGCTCAAATTTGGATAGGATTGAATCTAAAAGAGAATTAAATTTTTACCCTCTTTCTTTCGGGAGTTGTTTCTTGCTTTGCTGTTTGTAGTAGTCGAATTGTTTACGGCAAACATCCTCTACAATATTAAACAATAAATCCACTTTGGGGACAAGCGCGTCTACAACCTCCTTTGGAACAACGAATTTGTCGTTATAGCGTGCTTCGATATAGGAGCGTTCGAGCAATTCGAAATGGTGTTTTTCTTCTTCGGTGTCTAATGGAAACACCTTTACTAATTCCAATGTATAAGCCTTACATTTTTCTATCAATGTATCCAGCTCATGTTCTTTATGTCCGTATAGAATAAATACCAACGGAATTGCTTTCAAAAGATGTTCAACGACCTGATGAAGATTGTATGTGCTATAAGTATACCTTTCTTTTGAATAATCTAATTGATAATACTCATAATGGCTTACAGCCCGATTTAGTTTTCCATTATAGTATTCTTCCGCCATTTGCAAGATTTCAGAAAAATTCAAGTCGCGTGGCGTGGCTAATTGACACTCTCCCGAATTGTAAAGCACAATTCCCTCGGTCAGAATATCGACATAGAAATAACGGCCCTCGGAAAGAGCATTATTGAATTTGGTTATGCTTTCGTTGATAATCGACGGACGGGTTTGAGTATTAGCATTTTTATTTTTTAAGAAATTGGATTTAACCCGGCTCGATACCGTAACCGTGCGCGAACCCAGCCTTTTATTAGACACAACCAAAATATCATAGTCGCTCATATATTGGATTTTACCGCCGCCGTAATCCCGCCGTATATCCAGTTCAACATAGGTGTTGCGGGCATAACTGCCATACAGGATAATCATTACGACATCCTCTACTTCGTTGCGGATCAGGCCGACCAGTTCATGTAAATCCCGCTGTTTGCGTTCGGGCAGAAAATCAATGGATTGCTTCATACCCACAAATTTAGCAAGATTTTTCCAAAAACACACGGCCGGACTGCGTTAGATTCGATTTTCTTTGTATATTTGCCTTACGATTCCTTAAAGGCAGTTTCGTTGAACCGGGGCAACATAGGTTGTCCGAGAACAAACTGAAAAGGCAATTACCATGCAAACTTTAAGGAATTATCATAGCTCGGCATAGCCGACGGACATAATAAAGAGCAGCAACTCTTTATACCGACCCAGAAAAATTAGGAACTTTTCAAGATTAAGGTATAAATGTTGCCAGCCCTTGTTTTGTTCCGTCCGTAAGGACGGGACTTGCAAGGGCGCGGTGCATTTCTTAATCTGGGTTTCCTAATACCTTCTGGTCGGAATGTTATCGCGTCCCTTGCTTTTTTTATGCCTATCCGGGGCGCATTTCCAACAATCCACACGAATCTATGGAAACCCGTTGCGTCCTGCCGTCCATGCGTAATATTGCCGCACCTGCGGATTGCACCTGCCCCCGAACCGGGAGCAGGCGGAATCGGTATGTTTCGGCGGCTCCGGCATGGAACCGGACGCCGGGTCTTGCCGCGCAAAAAAGCAAATCCCGCCTTTCAGTCGCAGCTAATAAATCCTGCCTGCAAGGTCGGCCCTTTAAAATCTGGTCTTGCGCTCCTGCTCCGTATGGAAATGGCACGCATGTTTGCGCGGCACTTACGGGCGGCCGGATCATTGCCGCCCCTTTCTTCGCCAAGAACCCTATATCCCTATATGCCCGGTCCGATGGCCGGGAGACGTTAAACCGTCGGTCAGCGCATCATAAGCACAAGATTGCAAAAGGGAGTAATCCGACTGGCGGCGGAACAGCCGTAACAAACCCGACAAGTAGAACGGGTGGCACGGAATTGCGGCTGTTCCATTTTTGGGACCTTTCCCTCGCCCCACCAACCAATCGAAATACGTACCGTTCCAAAGAACCGCCCCGGCGCATGGGGTAACGCGGCCGGGTTCAGGGTGCAGCGTCGAATTAGATTTTTTCATAATGGTTAGACCCCGCAGCGACCTGCACCCTGTTTTAAAAACGAATAAACACGGGGCGGGACTGTCTTTTCCATAATACAAAGGCTTGATACGTCGAAAATTTGTTCCGCCCCGTTTTTTACAGATTATGATAGAGCAGCACACCGAAGAAGAACAAACCCTGCGTGCCATCGACCACTTTTACACGACGCAGGTTAGTATCTGCATCGCGGCATTGGGCAGAATGCGGTCTGCGGAGCTTGCCGACAAAAACATCATCCTGCGGGCCATTATGTGCGACATGCCCGACTGCGGCATCTGCGCCGACCCCACGGCCGAAGATTACGGCGTCGATTTTTGGGTTGACCGGGCGGAGTATGTCAATGACACGACGTTCAATCTCTATGTCACGCAGGCCGAAGAAAAGGTGCTTTGGAATATCGCCAAAAAGGGGCAGAAGCCGGGGCGTCTGGCGGCTCCGCAGCAGCGGATCACGGTGCGGACCGACGGGATAAACAGGCCCCCGTATATTCCGCTTATCTACCTGACGGTATTAAGTTCCAAACTGATGGCGATGGCCATGTCGGACGTGCTGCCGGAGACGGATTTGTCCACCTATTACGACGAACGGGTGATGGCTGGCATGTGTGAGCACATAGCAGAAGCATTGGACCGGATCGTCGCAATGCAAAACGGGGAGGATGATGCCCAAATTCCGGTAAGCTGATCCGTCGCGGCTTGGACAATGGAAAACATAACGATTACAAACAAACTGTAAAACATGGGATAATAGAATTTACATAACGGAATAAACTGCTGATCTCCAACAAAACGCCCACTTTGTAAGACCAGATTGTCATGCAGATTTAATTTCGTGCTGCGGCACGGGGTTTAGGTCTGTATTATCTGGTGGGTATGGGCGTACCTGTTTGGAGTAAACAGCACTTTCCCCGTGCTTTCTGTTTCCCGCACGTTCGATTATGAGAAAAGGCATGATACTCGGATTCGTCGGCAATAATCCCAAACATGCGCGTCGTCTGCCTGACGATGCCGTCGGGCAGTTGATCCGCGGCAATGTTCCGCTGGGTTACAGAACGGTTTTGACTGGCATCGAGGGGAATTTTGAAATGGGCTGTGCGGCTGCGGCCCTGCGGCTGCGCGGCGAGGGATTGAAAATAAAGCTGCACATAGCCGTAACACGGGGTAAGTACAAAACGTACCTGCGTTATAAACGCGACAATCTCCGGCTTTCGGAAGCGCACCGCATCATCGAACAAGCCGACAATGTGGAAATTATCGAGGGGAAAACTCCGCTGGAAGCCGAAAGGCTCCGCGATCGCCATATCGTCGATAAGAGCGATTTGCTGTTCTATTATTCTATGCAGTTGCGCGACGATTTCCGAAACAAATACATATCCTATTATCTGGAACGGCAGCACCCGCGGAAAAACGTCTGCGACTTGTCGGACAAGAGCGGCCGGGCGTTCGTGGCAAAGGAAGCCAGCCTACGCTATATGCGCGAACGGGATTTGGTTGTCATGGCGAACAGTATTGATAGAATCTACCTGCAGGACTGGCTTGCGCCAGACACGGACGAGTTGAGGAAGTATTTCAGAGCACCCAAAGAAACCGCCGTCGTGCTGCTGCGCGATACGGGAGTCTGCGACCCGAAGCTGTTGCCCCTGCGGGTGTTCTTCTATGCGCTTTCGAACTCGGTGATAACGAATCTTGCCCTGCCGGAAAAGTGTTGGAGTGAGAGCCGCGAATACTTCGATACGTTCCAAAATATCCTGCGTATTATCCGGCTTACGCGGGCGCACAACATCGAAATCCCGGACTTCAACATCTTCGACTTTCCGCGCTACGAGGAGATAATGCGCCGGATTTTCCAATATCAGGAGTTGAAATAACAAGAACGCTGCATGCTGCGAAAATTACTGAACAGACTTTTCGGCCCCTTTTCTTCGGGCGGCGTAATCCCTCTGGGGGAGTTCCTGATACTTCTTCAAAAGAGTTATGCCTATCTGCGTAAGCATCGTTACCGGGTTCTGTCTACCGAGCTTCCGGACGACCTGCTTCAAAAGTGGTTGATGCCGATGCCGGACGAGAAGCAGGCGGAGGAATACAAACGCAGTTTTGCCCGCCAAAACGATACGTTGTCCCAAACTCAACTGCCCGTGTTCGTGTTCGACCACGTTCTACAAAAACGTTTCAACCGGGATATATCGACATTCGACGACGCCGAAATGGAAATCGCGGGCGGGGATTTAAGAATATATGTCCTGCTGCTGAATTACATTTTCGGAATGAGGGAAGCGGGACGGCCCCTGATCGAGTTCGATATTTTCGACGTGGAGAATTACGACGCAATCATTGAACGAATCGAAGCGCAGGAAGCAGAACGGGAATAAAAATTCCGGTCCGCAGTATAGCGAATAAGGTTGCATGTTCTCTGTTTTTTTGCTATATTTCAGATCAATTCCGGCAATTGTATGAAATATCTGTTATCTTTTTCAATGGTTTTGCTCCTATGCGGTTGTGGCAGCAACAGGCAAATCGAGCAAGAATTGTCTACTGCGACAAGGTTGTTACGCATCGAACCGGACAGCTCGTTGCGCATCATCGAGAACATTGACCCCGACCGGATTCTGCGGCGCAGCACGCGGGCAAAATACGCTCTTTTGTATTCCGCGGCACTCGATAAAAATTATGTGGATGCCGATGATGATTCGCTGATACGCATTGCATACCGGTATTACGACAACCGGATCTGTTCGGATTCGGTGAAGTTTCTGATTAACTATCACTATGGGCGAATCTATCAAAACGGCGACGATTATCAGGAAGCCATGCGCTATTATCTGACTGCGGAAAAATACGCTCTCGCGGCGCATAAGAATTATTATCTGGGTTTGGTATACTCCCGCATCGGGGAGGTCTATTCCGAGCAGATGAATTTTAACGGAGCGCTGGAATATTATCGGAATGCTTATGGCGCTTGGGAAAAACTACGCAATCCTGCGTTTATGAATAATGCGACACTTAATATCGCTAATGCCTATTCCAGTTTGGGCGATAACGACAATGCCGTAAAATACTATTCGCAAGCTCTGCAAGCAGCCGTACAGCAGGAAGATAACGATATGGTTATTGCTTGTTTAAGCAATTTGGGGGATATTTATGTAAATGAGGGCGACTATCCCAAAGCCTTGCAAGCCGTAAAGGAAATTGAGCGGACCGCTCCAGATGGTTTGTCAATTTATCAATATAGAGTATTGGCCAAAGTATATTATCTGCAACACAAGATAGACAGCGCACGATATTATTTCAATATCGCTTCGGAGTTGGCGGAGGATATTCGGGACGATGCACAACTGGCATATCTATCTATTCAAATTGAATTGGCATCCGGAAATTCAGAGGAAGCAGCCAATTCGATCAACGAATATATCTGGTTGAGCGATTCCATATCCCGCATGGTGGTATCTCAATCAGCAACCGCCGCCGAGGGAAAATATTATAAAGAGCAAACTGCTTTTGCGAGTTACCGCCTGAAAGTACGAACTTACTTTGAATATATTGTCGGACTGCTGATCTGCACCGTCGCAATTTTCCTGATCTACTACTATCGGGAACGCATGAAACGAAAACAGCAGCAGGTTGAACGCTATATGTTGGCTGTTGACAGCATCCGGGCATCGAAAAACCACATCCTCGAACATCTTGCCGTCAAGGAGGGACAGGAAGCGCAACTTAAAGAATTGGTGTTGTCCCGCTTCGAGTTCCTCGACCAACTCGGCCGGGCGTTCTATGAACGAAACAATACAAAAGCGCAGCAGGAGGTCATTTACAAACAAGTGAGAAACTTCTTTACGAACCTTGCATCCAATCCCGCGACCAAAAAAGAATTGGAGGAGATCGTAAACACGGTAAATGACAATATCATCGTGAAACTGCGGACGCAGTTCCCGAAATTTAAACCTGCGGATATAGATTTGCTATGTTACATCTACGCCGGATTCTCGGCGCAAATCATCAGCGTTATAATCGGCGATTCGGTATCGAATATCTACAACCGCAAATCGAGATTGAAAGCCCGAATTGCGGCATCGGATTCGGCCGAAAAGGACTTTTTTATTCAAAAAATGTAGTAACATGCTGATTGTCAAATAAATTACCCCCCCCCGTTGAAAAATCCAAAAAAAATCAACATGTAATATTTTGTTTTTCAGGCAATTATCGCATACATTATAAAAGCTGCGAGATTTTTGCAATTCTTGCGGTTTTTATTTTGTTGTATATCAATCACTTATTGACTTCGTGTGATAGATTTTATAGGCGCTGATTTTGCTATCGGAAGAAGCCGAAAGCCTAACTTTGCTATTGTCTAACCCACATATCTTATCACATGAAAAAATTACTTTTATTACTTGTGCTGTGCTGCATCGGAGCCGGAATTTGCTTTGAAGCGTATGCAAATCGGAAACGGCCGAAAATCACGTCCGTTTATCTGGAAAAGAAAATGACGGTTAAAGGTCCGCGCAGCGTCATGCCGCCGATTAATGCGGTGCTTTCTCCGGATGGCAACACCATTACACTCCACTCTCCGGAGAATTGCGACCGGGCATTCGTTACGATCTCCGGCAATGGAACCTATCTTACGGAAATGGTGAATTTCACCGACCAAACTGCGACGCTCGACGTGTCGGACCTCGACTGCGGGGTTTACCTGATTACCGTCGAATATGAAAATGGTACAATTTACACCGGACAGATCGAGTTTACCGAATAATTTCTTAGATTTACCTTTAAAATTATGATTATGAAATATATTTCTATCGTTTTACTGGCAGGTCTTGCGGCTGTCGCTTTTGCCTGCACGAAAGAAACGACCCCTGAACAGACAGCACCGGAACCACAGGAAATGGGCGTCGGGGGTGATATTGTCTGCATTGACGGCACGCTGCATTTTTCATCAGGTGAAGTTTGCCTGAACACTTTGGAATCGCTTACTTCGGAAGAATCTTTGCACGCTTTCGAGAAAGCGCATAATTTCACCTCGTGGCGTTCGTTCACGGATAGTATGTTGGATGATATTATCGCCTGTGAAACTCCGGAGGAGTACCAAGCGGTTCTTGAAACCTGCGCAGGCTATCTTAAAATGGATAATGACCGCCTGATGCCTGTTATCACTTCTGTCGGTTATGCCAGCATTGCCGACATTAATGGTGTTTTTTATGTCGGTGATGTCAAACATACCGTGAACGCGGAATCCGTAACTATCGAGAGGACCGATGCAAAAACAAGGGCTGTTGAAGTTGAAGAAATAGGTTATGTTGCGCCTGTATTCGATGAAACCCAGACCAGAGGAGAGATTTCGCAGAAGTATACGGATCGCCGTCGTGAAACAAAAAAGTACAAAGTTTTCTCTCGCACCAACGTATTGCGTCACTCTGTTGTACAAGAGGTAAATGGACAGAAATACTATAACACCTCCTTTGCTATTCAGGTGCATGTTTCGGGACAAAAGAAGAAGACCCTGATAGGATGGAATACCTACAATGACCGCTTTTATATTGAGAATCTGCATTGGGATTTAACCATCGCCGGGAAACGAATTTCTTTCGAAACATACAGAAATAATTATTCGAAAACGGAATCCACAAAGAACCTGTATGCGACCATTGGTTTCGGAAACGGGCAATTCAACATGACCCCTACGGAAGTACCTATGCCGAGCGGATTCAACTGCATTGTACATAGGGCACGAAGCCGTGAGATGGGTAATTGCGGAGTTGTTACGGATATTAATTGCTGCCAAGGAATTTACCTGCCGGTTCCCGAATGTATCTAACTATTCCATATCAAGGAAACAGGGACATAATTCTCTGTTTCCTTGATTATTCCACACTCTAAAATTTATTATGAGAAAGATTCTTTTCTTGCTTGCGTTTACCATCGGATTCATTTCTTGCAACGATGAAAAACATGTTTGGAGCTTCGAGGACATGTTTTATTTCCTGCATAACGATCCATCGCAGGAGGGATGGGTTGAACCTGTTACGAAAATAACTGTCGGACCCGGAGCGCAGGTGGATTTATTGGTTACACGCAATGCTTTTGCAGCCAAAGCTCATCCCAAACAGACGGTAAAGGTCGTTGTCGAGGAGAATCTTTCCACGGCAAATCCCGGCGGTGATTTCATTCTCAGCGAGCAGGCTTTCAATTTCAAGAATAAGGATGCCCTGCAACTTCCTTTACGAGTAAATATCAGCGGCGGCACGTCCGGTAAAAAAATCGTGCTACGTCTTGATTACGGCTATTATGACGAATGCAGTCCGGAAAGCCGTAAGGGAGATAAGTTGATAATAAAGATTAAATAAACATGCTGCGCTGCATTTCGGTATTCTTTGTAGTTTTTATCTGCTGGGCCTGCGAGGTCGATTATTCGTTCGGAGAAAAGGATTTTAAGCCCCGCGTGGTTGTCAATGCGTTGATCTCGCCGCAGGAACCCTTTGCGGTGCGCCTGCATTGGAGCCGCAGCTACTCGGCTCAAAGCGGGTTCACTCCCGTTGGGGAAGCCGAAATCCGCCTGTACGAAGATAATACCGAGGTTGTACGCTGCCCGGCCGATCCGGAGGGTACGACCCAAACAACGTTCCGGGCTGCTGCCGGGCACTCTTACCGTCTTGTTGTGTCGGTCTCCGGTTATGGCGAGTTGTCTGCCCGAACGACGATTCCCGAAGCGCCCGCAGCCCGCATATCGTTCGCGCACCAAAAGGGATGGTATCGACATTTCGACATGACGGACCTTACTGCAGGCGTGGATGCCAAAGCTATCTGGCTCCGGGGTACGGAACGGGACAATAACGGAGAAAAAGATATATATGCGTTCTATACGACTTCCGTATTTGTCGATCAGGTGAACGGCGCGAACGACGCCTACGAATCCGACGAAAAAGGAAGTACCATAGATTTCGAATATTTTCTGCGTGTCGCCCGCGAAAATCTCGGCGCAGCATTCCCGCTCCGTTTCTCGGTTTTCGGAGCCGTTGAAAACAGGCACACATTTCAGATTATTGCGGCGTCCGATACCTACGACCGCTATATGCGCTCCCGATATAAACATGAGCTGAATACGGGAGAAAGTGCGCAGGAAAATCCCTTTATCGAGCAGATCACGGTCTACTCGAACATCGACAACGGTATCGGCATCTTCGCCGGATATAACTATTACACGACGCCCGAATTATGAGGAAACTGCTCGCAGGCTGTCTGGCGCTTTGCATTCCCGCCTTACTTACGGCGCAAACTCCCGCCGACAGTATTTCACGCACCGAAGCGATAGATTCGGTAGTCGTCACCGCCCGCAGGCCGTTGATGGTCTACAAGCAGACGGGCAATATCGCCGTGGACATCGAGCAGCTTAAATACGCCCCGCTGTTCGCGGGCGAAAAAGACATATTCAAATTCCTGCAACTGCTTCCGGGCGTCTCGGCCGGAAAGGACGGCATGTCGGGCCTGCTCGTGCGCGGCGGCAGCAACGATCAGACATTAATTCTTTACGACGACGTACCGATTTACAATCAGGCGCATGCCTACGGCATCCTCTCGATATTCAGCGGCGAAACGGTGCAATCGGCCGAGATGTCGAAAGGTTACATATCGCCCGCCTACGGCTCCCGGCTTTCGGCCTTGACGCAGATTCGCACACGCGAGGGCGACCGACGGAATCACCGCCAGTCGCTCACGGTGGGAACCTTGTCGTTGGCCGGGACCCTCGACGGGCCTATCAAACGCGATAAGGGTTCCTACCTCATTTCAGCACGTTACTTCTTTCCCGAAGCGGTGCTTGCAATCGCCGATAACGATATACGATACGGGTTCTACGATATAACGGGGAAACTGACTTACGACATTCACCGGAATCATACGCTTTCGCTCGGAATCTATTCCGGCGACGACCACATGAAGAACAAGGAAGATCACGCACAAAACGGGTTCGGCTGGGGCAATACTACGGCATCCCTGCGGCTGGAATCGCGTTGGAATGATAATCTGCGCTCCTCGGTGGTGGCCTACTATACCTACCTGCAAAACCGTCAGGAAACAGAATTTAAAGACGACGGTTTCAGTAATTGGGGCAAAACGACTTTCAAAACCCACGAGTTCGGAGCACGCATGACGTTCGACCAACGGCTTTCGCATATCTGGACGCTGGAGTACGGAGCTACGTTTTCGCACCAGCGGTTCGAACCGATGCACACGAAAAGCATCATCAACGGACAGCACAAGGAGCGCGGCTATTCTTCCGAGCGGCTTGTTTCGGGGGCGCTGTTCCTGAACAACCGCTTTCAATGGGGCGGCTGGCGGGCCGACGTGGGTGTGCGGGGCGCGGTCTATGACAATTCGGAGCAGACAAAATATGCAGTAGAGCCGCGTGCGCAGCTATCCTATGATTTTGGCCGCGACAATGCGGTCTGGCTTTCGGGGACGATAAATTCTCAGGCGCTTGTTCAATTCAACCGCTATTACTACTCGATGCCGATTGACTTCTGGACCCCGTTTCGGGACGGCAGGTTACAACACGCATGGCAGGTATCGCTCGGTGGTCGTGCGAAGCTGCACGAAAACCTGACCCTTTCGGTAGAGGGCTATTATAAACGAATGCGCAACCTGCCGCTGATCTACGACAGCGACGATTTCCTGCTGGGCAACGGCGGCTTCATTTACGGCACGGGACGAGCGTTCGGCATTGAAGCAATGCTCCAGTACCAGACCGAACGCCTGAGCCTGACGGCTTCCTATACCTATACCGATTCCCGCCGCCGCTCGGACGGCGTAACCTATCCGTTTGAATATGACGTACCTCACGATTTCAATGCGTTCGTTAGCTACGACGTGGTGAAGCGACCGGGCCGAAAACATACCTTTTCACTCAATGTTGCATGGCGCTCCGGGCTTCCGTATCGCCTGACGAACGAAAGCTATCCGGATACGGACGGTAATCCGATCATCGGCATCACGGCCTATCCCACGATGCGGATGCACAACTATTTCCGCGCCGATGTCAGCTACAACATGGAGCGCCGCAAGCGCAACGGCGTGCGCAACTGGCAGTTCTCGATCATCAACGCCACATGGCACAAGAACCCCGTGAGCATTTACCCTTACCGGGGCAGCTATAAGGCAACGGTGCTAATACCTATCATGCCATCGGTTTCATATACCCGCACGTTCGGAAAATGATCGTCTGGCCACAATACTCAAAACGCCAATTTCCCAACCTCAAAATAACTTTTAACCCTTCAAATTTTGTCTTATGAAAAAACGATCAATTAAACCTCTCTTGGGTTTTTAATAATCTCCCGGAGGACATTGCTACTTTGTAGCCCCCTCCGTTGATGACGCACACTTCACATTAGCAACAGGCCGGAATAAATGTTCCGGCCTGTTCATTTAGCGTGATATAGTCCGTTTGCGCCGTGGCTTTCGCTTGCGTGAAAGGTTGCGGCGCATGGCTTCGAACTCCTCCTGCGACATGGGGCCGTCCTCGGCGAGCTGTCCCAGCAGGTCGCCCGCGGCCCGGAACAGGCTTTCGCCGATGCCGCGGGGTGCAGGTTGCGCCGGGTGCGGCTGCGGGGATAATCCGCGCGGCTCCGTGCGGATCTTCTCCGTCTGCCGTGGAGGTGTTGGGGTGGGCTTGGGCGGCTGTTCCGCTGCCGGAGCTGCGGGCGGCACGATATGCTGCCGTGCGGTCGATTCGGGCCGTTGCGCTTCGGGTTTCTGCGGCGTCTGCTGGCGAAGCGTTGCCGGAGCAGGGGCCGTGAGTTTCGGCAACAGCGACGCCCGGTCCGCACGGGGATTGTTGAACAACTCCTGAAAGACATTTGCCGAATAACTTTTACCCAGCCGGGAGCCGTTCAGCACGGTTTTCGTCCGATGATCTACGAACGTCGCGCCCGTGATGCGGCCTGCGGCGTTTTGACGGAAAACGGCGTCGATGCCGTCGGCTTTCAGCAGGTGCACAAACTCGTCCTGCGTCCGGGCGCGGTGCATGGCGCGGGCCACGGTTCCACGAATGGGACCCTTGATTTGCTCGGATTTGATGTCGGCGTCGTTCTTGGCGATCTGCTTTTGCAAGAACTTGTAGCCGCCTTTCGGGGTCAGGGCCGAGGACTTGATCGGCGTGCCGACCCACTTGCCCCGCTCGTCGGTCGCGGTGTAGACGATGCCGTTCCACCGCTTGCCGTCGGCTTCGCCTTTGCGTTCCTCCAGATCGACATTATAGAGGTTCAGCAGGGTTCGAAACTCGGTGATCGAGCCGAAACGGTACTGCTCGGCCAAGAGCCGAACGGCGGACTTCATTTGTTGTTTGAGGTTGTCGCGTCCGTACTCGACCCGGCGGGCCGTGTCGAACTCCTGCTGCTCCTCGCCTTTGACGGCGGGCCGCAAGCCGTATCTGTGTTCGATGGATTGCAACGCATCCACGGAACGGCGGCGTTCGAAATTATGGTCGAGTTTACGACCATATTCATCAATCCGCACCGATACGATATGTATATGCTCGCGGTCGATGTCGTGGTGTTTGAATACATAGTAGGGCTGGTCGCCGAAGCCCATGCGCTCCATGTACTCGCGGGCAATCTCCGTAAGTTGGGCATCGGTCAGACAGTCGGTGATGGCTGGATTCAGCGATACGTGGAATACGGGATTTTTTGTGCGGCGATTTACGGCCAGATAGGGCGCGAAACTTTGCATTGCATCCGTGAGGTTGAAACGGTCGGGGCGCTCCATATCTATTACCCGATTGCATAGCAGCAGATCGGCTTCCCCGCGGTTCACCTTGTCGGCGTTGTATTTTAAAACGCCTGATAAGTTGCTGCCGGAGGTTATTCGTGCGACCATTTGGATTTCAATTCACGGGTAAGGTCGATAACCTGCTGTTCAAGAGCGGTTAGTTCGCGTGTAGACTTTTCCAGCCGTGACAATAGAGCCACGGCCCGGCGGTCGTTGAAATTGGAGTGGATGGCTTTGACTGTCTGGTTGTAATTGACCCCGACGGCCCGGATTTGCGCAAGAACGGAGGTTAGGCGGGCATAGTAATCCTGCGCGGTTTTGTCAATTTTGACGACGTGAAAAATTCAGCCGAAAATACGACCGACGATGAATTTCGATTTGTTCGGTTCCCTGGCTTTAAGCATCATGTTTTCGAATTGCATCTGCTGTTGTTCGTCCAAACGGAACGTGTGGCGGTAAATCTTCCCTCCCGCCAATAGGGTTTCTTTCTTGGGCTTTGCCATGTTTAAAAAAAATTTAAGGTTTATGCGACTTGGGAGCATAACCTACTCGGACTTCCGGTTTTAACTTTTGTCGGACAAACCGCAGTTTGTCGGACAAAAGTACATCTTGCTATTTGCTCTACGCAAATAAAATCCGTCCCCACGGGACGAAAAGGAGTTGCCGCGGGCAACGACTTTCCATCCTAAAACCTATATACCGAATTGGTAATCTTCCCGCTGCAAAGGTAAGGACTATTTCGGCTCGTGGTACGGGCCAATTAGGGCGAACGAGGGCGAACGAGGGCGTAAAGGGTATCTTTTCGAGGATTTCACCCTTTAATTTGTGCCGGGATCAGAATCGTTCTTTGGAATTGATAGCGAAGCATTGCAGCATTGCAGCATCGCAACAACGAAGCGGTGCAACATCGCAACAACGAAGCGGCGCAACATTGCAACAACGAAGCGGCGCAACATCGCAACAACGAAGCGGCGCAACATCGCAACAACGAAGCGGTGCAACATCGCAACAACGAAGTGGTGCAGCATCGCAACAACGAAGTGGTGCAGCATCGCAACAACGA
>ERZ838577.632-NODE-632-length-53537-cov-6.210164_pt1 | contig 53537 bp, 51 predicted proteins | sample MGYA00519682_ERZ838577 | MGnify/ENA primary metagenome ERZ838577 (study PRJEB31850, sample SAMEA3708838) | human gut metagenome | biome: human gut; feature: human-associated habitat; material: faeces | place: China | collected 2014 ...
CACGCAGGCCGCCTGCCGCTACCTGAAAGACCTCTACGCCATCTACAACGACTGGTCGCTGGCCATCGCCGCCTACAACTGCGGCCCGGGCAACGTCAACAAGGCCATCGCCCGCTCGGGAGGCAAGAATTTCTGGGAGATTTACGACTACCTGCCCCGCGAGACGCGCGGTTATGTGCCGGCCTTCATCGGGGCGTCGTACGCCTATGCCTATCATCGTCAGCACGGCATCGAGCCTACCGAGGCGCCGATTCCCCTTTCGGTGGACACCATCCGGGTCAACAAGCTGATGCACTTCGGGCAGATCGCCTCGACGATCGATCTCCCGGTCGAGACCCTGCGCCAGCTCAACCCGCAGTACAAACTCGACATCATCCCGGCGACGACCAAGCCTTACACGCTGGTCCTGCCGCAGCGTTATGTCATGCAGTATATTGCCCACGAGCCCGAGATTTACGCCAAAGACTCGGCTTACCTCAAAGAGTATATAAACCCGGCCAACCTCGACAAGAAACGCCAGGAGCGCAGCGGTTCGGTCTACGTGGTCAAAAAGGGCGACACGCTGGGCGCCATCGCCCGCCGTTACCGCGTGACGACGGCGCAGATCATGCGCTGGAACAACCTCAAAAGCGCCCACAAGCTCCGCATCGGGCAAAAGCTCCGCATCGAAGGCAGATAAAATGATCTCCGATTACGATACCATCGTCGCCCCCGCAACCGCCGCAGGAGGGGCCATCGCCGTCATCCGCGCGAGCGGCCGGGATGCCTTCGCCCTCTGCGACCGGATATTCCGGGGCCGGAAGCCGCTCTCCGAAGCCGACGGCTACACGGTGCACTACGGGGAGATCATCGACGGCGACCGCATCGTGGACGACGTGCTGGCCACGGTGTTCCGTGCGCCGCACTCCTACACGGGAGAAGATTCGGTCGAAATCTCGTGTCACGGATCGTCTTACATCGTTTCCGAAATCCTCCGCCTGCTGACTGCCGCGGGCGGACGCATGGCTCAGCCCGGGGAGTTCACCATCCGTGCCTACCTGGCCGGGAAGCTCGACCTCTCGCAGGCCGAAGCCGTGGCCGACACCATCGCCGCCTCGTCGCGCGCGGCGCATGCGCTGGCCTCGACGCAAATGCGCGGCGGGTATTCCGACGAACTGGAACGCCTCCGCGACAAGCTCCTGAACCTCACTTCGCTGCTGGAACTGGAGCTCGACTTTTCGGAGGAGGACGTGGAGTTTGCCGACCGGACGGCGCTGCGCGAGACGATGCAGCGCATCGGGGCTGAGATCGACCGCCTGCGCAACTCGTTTTCGCTGGGCAACGCCATTAAAGAAGGTGTCGCCGTAGCGATCGCCGGCGCCCCGAACGTGGGAAAATCGACGCTGCTGAACCGCCTGCTCAACGAGGAGCGCGCCATGGTCTCGGAAATCGCCGGCACGACACGCGACGTAATCGAAGAGCGGGCCAATATCGGCGGCATCCTCTTCCGGTTCCTCGACACGGCGGGCATCCGCTCGACCGACGACCGGCTCGAACGCATGGGCATCGAACGCACGATGGAGAGTATCCGGAGGGCGCAGGTGGTGATCCACATGATCGACGCCCCAACCCTTACGGGAGCAATCCCCGAGCCCGATTTCACGCTCCGTCCCGACCAGAAACTCCTGACCGTTGCGAACAAGACCGACCAGGCGCCCGCATCGCTGACGCTTCCCGAAAACATCATCGGCATCTCGGCCAAACAGGGCACGGGTATCGACCGGCTGTGCGAGGCCCTGCGCCGGACAGTCGATACCGACGCACTCTACCACGGCGACCCGGTCGTTTCAAACAGCCGCCATTACGAAGCCCTCACGATGGCCCGCGAAGCCCTCGACCGGGCAGCCGATGGTCTGAGCAATGCCCTTCCCGCCGACCTGCTGAGCGAAGATATCCGCCAAGTCATCCATGCCCTCGGCTCCATTACCGCCCGTGGCGCCATCGCCCCCGACGAAGTGCTCCGGAATATCTTCTCGAAATTCTGCATCGGCAAATAGGAGCCGGTAACCAACGATCAACAACACTCAGCAACGATTACTTAGGCGCTCATTCAGAGCGCCTAACAGCGTTTGCACTTTATCGTCGCTACGATTGCATATGCAATCTTGCGTACTTTTTTCACCCCCGTTTCTCCCCCGAGCCCCAATGTCTGCAGGGGTGCTCGGTTCCGTCTCCGAGGTTCTGGAAAATTGAGACGAGCCGATACGAGGTGCGACGTAGAGGTCGGAGCAGCAACACAATCGGGACCCTTTATCGGAGCCATTATGAGCAGCAACCTACGAATCGAGCGCATTTGCGAGTTCTGCGGCCGACGGTTTATCGCAAAGACCACTGTAACAAGATTTTGCTCCCACACATGTTCTCGGCGCCATTACAAGAGAGATCACCGCCGACGAGATATTGGGCAAAATCTCCCGGAGTCTACCACCTCTCCGGCTCCCGTACAACCTATTTTAATATCAAAAGAGTATATGGGCTGTCAGGAGGTCGCGAATATGATGGGAATAAGCCGAGCAACGGTTCATCGCTATTGCGCGACCGGAAAGTTCCGGTGTGTGCGGCTCAACCGGAAAATCTTTATCCGCAAAAAGGATGTCGAAGCCCTGTTCGACAATGCAGAACCATACGAAGTAATGCCTGTAAACAGAGCCCCGATCACCGAATTTTATACGATGCAGGAAATTACGGAAAAATTCGAAGTATCCGAATCCACTGTATATAATATGGTAATTGCAAAACAAATTCCCAAGGTGCTCAGCCAGGGAAAAACAATTTACAGCAAAAAGCATATCGACCGCCATTTTGCCCGCAAGCTCCCCGATCCGCAGGTTGCCGAATGGTACACCGTGGAAGAGATTCGGGAGAAATACAACATGAGCGTCTCAGCGGTCTACTCCGCCACCCCGGAGTACGGCATTCCCCGCAAGAAGAGCCGCGGCAAGACCTACTACTCGAAATCACATACGGATCAGCACCTCAAAATGCGCCGTCCCGATCCGAGATCAAAGAGTGGTACAGCATGAACGACATCGTGACGCTCTACAACTTCGAACCGGGTTATGTGTTGAATCTAATCTATAAAAATCCGATCCCGAAAATCCGGCGCGGCAACAAAGGCTATTACTCCAAGGAACATTTCGACCGGCTTGTTCGTGAAAAGCAGCTCGTGCCGGAGTACTACACCGTCGAGGAAACCATAGCAAAATACAACCTGACGCGGGACACACTCTACCATCACATCCGGTATAACAACGTACCGAAGATCAAAGATGGGCACTACATCAAAATATCAAAACCGGAACTGGACGCCATTTTCGAACAACCAATCACAATCTAATACATAAAAACGATGGGAACAAAAGTAACCTTACGTCACAAGCCGATCACCAACGGACGCGAATCGCTCTACCTCGATTTCTACCCGCCGATCCGCTGCAAAGCGACCATGAAACTCGTTCACAAGGAGTATCTAGGGATTTACATCTACCAGAATCCACAGAACGAAATTCAGCGCGACTACAACCGTGAAATGCTCTACAAAGCCGAAGCGATCCGATCGGTGAGGGTGCAGTCGTGCATCAACGAGGAGTTCGGCTTTTTGGACAAGCACAAACTCAAAGCCGACTTTCTCGATTTCTTCCGAAGCATCGCCCTAAAAAAAGGCCCCAAATGGCGAATGGTCTACAAACATTTCGAAAAGTTCTGTGGCGGCAAGTGTTCGTTCGGAGAGGTGACGGTCAACCTGTGCCGCCGTTTCCGCGATTACCTGCTGACCACACACCAACTCAAGTTCCGCAGCAAGAAGATGAAGTGCAATTCCGCCGCAGGATACTTCTCGGCCTTTCGTGCCCTGCTGAAGATCGCCTATCGCGACAAGCTGATCCGCGAGAATGTCAACGATTTAAAAAAAAATCGAGTACGAGGACACTCGGCGCGAGTTCCTGACACTCGACGAACTGAAGCGGCTAGCCGATACGCCCTGCAACATTCCGGTTCTCCGACACGCGGCAATCTTCACCTGCTTCACAGGGCTTCGGATCTGCGATATACTCCAACTCGAATGGAAACACATATCCCAAGCTTCTGACGGAGGTTGGTGGATGCGCATCCGCACCGAGAAGACAGAAACCGAGGCGACGCTGCCCGTCAGCGACGAAGCGTTGGAATACTGCGGCCAACCAGGTACGGGCAAAGTATTTAAAGGACTGGAACGTTCGATGACCCAACATCCACTACAGAAATGGATTCTCACAGCAGGGATTGAACGCAACATCACCTTCCATTGCTTCCGCCACACGTTCGCCACACTTCAGATAGCATTAGGCACGGACATCTTTACCGTCAGCAAAATGCTCACCCATAAAAATGTCTCGACGACGCAGATTTATGCCGAGCTGGTCAACGAAAAGAAGCGCGAGTCGGCGAATCGGATTTCACTGAAATAATTTGTCATTATACGAATTTTTGCATCGTTATAACACAATTGTATAACGATGCAAAATCGAATAAATGATTTTTGCAAACATTTCTGTAGCCGCCCTCTATTTGATTATAAAGGGTTTTCTATGGAACAGACAGTACTCACATTCGAAAAATTGCCCGCGGCAGTAGCTTATCTGGTTACTGAAGTTAACGACATTCGCAGGCTGTTAGAGCAGCAGCGACAGCCATTGCCATCCAAACGCCTCCCGATCGGAATCGAAGATGCCTGCCGCGTGGTTATGAAAGCCCGGTCGACTGTTTACACCCTGGTTCGAAAAGGGCTAATCCCGTGCTGTAAAAATGGTAATCGACTCTATTTTTATGAAGATGAGCTGCTCGCATGGATCGCCAACGGCAAGAAGAAAAGTATCGCCGAGACCAAAGCACAAATGCAACAGTCGGTCCGGCATAAACCGGCTGAACGAAATTTTTGATTTTTCCCGATTCCATCACCCTTTTCTTGAAAAACGCCCTATTACTAATAAAGGCCTCTTTTCAAGAGGTCGAAAAGAGTACTCAAACATATAAACTTATTCCGTATGAATAAAAATGCACTGCGGGAGATCGGCGAAGAAGCCACTCCCGTAAATTTCGGGGATCCGTACACATTAATATCTTATTCCTGGATTATCCGCATCCGTGAAATGAACAGGAGCGAACTCTCAAGCAAAGAACAACTATATCTCAACCTGTTCCTCTTCAGTACCTATACCGGAGGTACGACTATGACCGAAATGGCGTTTCTGAAAAAAGATGCTATCTCGAACAGGACGCTTATCTGTGACAGAATCATTACTTCAAAAACTGCAATTATTCCGCTGGTGGATCGAACGAAGGCAATTATTAAAAAATACCAAATGAAATCTTTCGGGGAATATTTGCTTCCCGTTTTCACCCACAAGCACCAAACGCCGGATCAGCAGGCCGGCAGGATCAAAAGGATATCAGAACAAACAAACCGTACGCTTCGGAAAGTCTGCGCTCAATTGGGAATCGAAGCCGAAATTACACTGGGTTCCACTCGGAAGATTTTCATCACACACATGATTGATTCTCGTATTCCATATGAACATATTGCCGAGTATGTGGGATGCACTATCGACACCGTCATTCGCCATCATGAACAATTCTACCAAGCAGTACAAGAAGCATGGATACAATATTCTCCAGATAAGAAATGAAACTTTGATCGCATTCATTAATAATGAAATAGATAACATAAAAAGAGGGTAGCCAATACTCCGGCTACCCTCTTTTATCTGTATGTCGCTGCCGGTCAGATTGCATTGAAAATCCATCTTAAGCCAGTGACAATCAATTCCTTTAAAAAAGCTACCGCTTCCTGTACACATATATTTGTCCAATCCGGACTAAAGATATTTATCAGTCGTATTAAGTATCAAGAACATATATAATAATATGACATAATTATAACGGTCAATTTCTATACAACCTGTCAAAGCGATCTCTGAAGCCCTGACAGAAGTCCCGTGCGGCGTACCTTGATTCGGGAAGGAGCACGGTCTGTTTCCTGATCTGGAGAGCATAGCGTATTTTAAGCTAAAAAAACTTAAAGTACCAGTTATGTTTACAGTCAACATCAAAGGACAGAGGGATCCGAGAAACATCGACCTCGTCAAACTCGATCTGATCTTTTACAAGCGCGGTTATGCACGCGTTTCGAAAGTGATCCACATTACAGGCCTATACCGGGAGTGGGACTCTAAGAGCCAATCTTTCACCGGCGCGGATACTTCCGAAAAGAACAAATTGCTCCGTCATGAGCGATTGAAATATCTGAAAGTCGCCGAAAAGTGGGAATATCAAGGTAAGGACTGGATTCCCGTCGAGTTGTCCCACTATTACGACGACGATCCGAGGATTCGCAATCGTTATATCACCGTCGCGGAGATACTCGACGCCCTAACGGAAAAGACCGCCACACGGGAGCGGTACAAAAACGGGCTGATACTTACCAGCGAACCGACTGCGAAGAAATACCGTTACCTGAAGAATTCGCTCGAACGGTTTGTCCGGAGCAAGTATCGTCGGGATTTTTCGAAGACATCTATATACTTTAATGTACCAAACTGAAAATAGGATGTCCTATATGCAAAGATAAGAATTTTAAGTATTTATACAATAAAAGCAGCATGAAATTCATGCTGCTTTTCATATTATTTCGTTTTTATATTTTTGGAAGACATCTATATACTTTAATGTACCAAACTAAAAATAGGATGTCCTATATGCAAAGGTAAGAATTTTAAGCATTTATACAATAAAAGCGACCTAATTATTTAGGTCGCTTTATTCTGCCATCAGAATTGGCTATTTTGCTGGCACAGCAATTATTCCACTTGGAACAGTTGTTATAATGCCTCCATTTTCATCTTTAGCTACTACTGCGGATGTCCATGTTTCACCATCCATTGATGTTGTTATAGTATTAACATATTTGGAATAACTATCATTCCAAGAACGGCCGACGGCAATAAACATTTCGTCATTATATATGACATCGTTCCAAGTACCATCAACATCTGTGGTAAATTTTGTCCAAGTTTGTCCATCATTGGATGCAAAAATACACCCCTTAGAACTACTACATACGAATTTACCATTGCCAAACGCCATTCCATATCCCATAAGCATACCTGATGGTACTGCGTATTTGGACCAAGTTGTACCATTAGTAGACACTCCAATGTATGTACTGCCATTGCCCATTGTAACAAACTTGCCATTGCCATACGCAATGGACAACAAATTATGACTTGAATCAAACCAATTCGGCGTTGTCCATGTTGTTCCATTGGAGGAGGTTGATATACGGCCACTACTACCAACCACTACGAATTTACTATTACCGTATGCAATATCAGCCCAATTATATGTAGCAGAGGAATCTACTTTATAAGTTGTCCAATTTGTACCATCAGTGGATACTGCGATATAACTATATTGGCCACAGGCAACAAATTTTCCATTCGCATATATAATTCCATTCCATGTATAAGAAGAACCTGCTATTTGCTTTGGCGTTGTCCAATTTATACCATCGGTTGATGTTGTTACATATCCACTTGATCCAACCGCCACGTATTTGCCATTTCCATATGCAATGGCATTCCAACTATTTGTACCAACTACTGCCATAATCTCATCGTTAATATTGATTGTTAATAAATCTTCGGTCAACGGCGGAGTAGTCGGTTCTTCCGGCTTTTCAATAGGTGGTTCTACCGGCTCATCAAATACCCCCCCCCGTCATTTTTCTCGCAGGATGCACACATCCAAGCACATACCGCAATGCAAATCATCTTTCTAATCATAACTGCGTTTTTAAGGTTTGTATAAATTGACATTAAAAGTAGTCATTTCAGATGATATTGCAAAATCGGAATTTCTGCAATCATTTCGGTTGCACGGTAGTTTTTACAATCGTACCGCTTGCACCGACAACAATTACATCCACAGCCTTTTTGGTCTTGGCTGCATTCTGTGCCCAATACCAAAGTGTCGTTACATTCATATCATTCTATGTTTTTTGTTTGGTATATGTATATGCACATTGACAATTACAATATCAACATCCGGTATCTTAATCGTTTTTTTGCAATGGACAGGAATTGACTGAATCTTTCTCCATCCGTCAAATTCCTCGTGTTATATCGGTATGCAAATTCATCGCAGTACAATTCCAAATGCTTCCGAGTAACCAAATGATAAACTCCTATTATGCCACGTTTCAGTTGGCTCCAAAAACCTTCAATCGAATTTGTATGATAACCGCCTTTGACATATTCTCCTCTATGGTGGTCTACTACTTTATGCACATAATTTTCTGACAAACCTTTGTAGCCATACCAACCATCGGTAACAACCGTAGTTCCTTTCGGCACAAGTGAATTTATCACACCATGCAATATCCATTTGCTGGCTTTCGGAATAGGCTCTACATAGACTTTTCCATCGGATAACAGTCCCATTACAGGCGCTTTCAATTTAAGACTGCGACCTCTTGTGTTCTTCAACCGTTTGCCTGCATTCCGATTCTTGTTCTTACCTCCGATATATGTTTCATCGGCCTGCGTAATATCGCCGAAGTCAATATCCGCATTATATCTGATGTTATAGCGTATCCGACTCAACATAAACCAAGCGGTCTTTTGCGTAACTGCAATATCTTTATGCAATTGGGTACTGCTTATGCCTTTCTTATGAGCCAAGAACACGTATATCGCTACAAACCATTTCTGCAAAGGAATATGCGAACCCTCGAACATGGTTCCTACCGTTACGGTAAATCGTTCCCGGCAATCCTTGCATTTGTATAGCCCTCGGAATACACCGCCATTGGTCAGTTTGTAATGTTCTTCCGACTTACTGCCACAATGAGGACAAACCGGAACACCATGCCACCTGATATTTTCCAAGAAAAGCCTACAATCCTCCTCGGATTGCAAGTTTCTCAATAAATCTATCAGCGACCTTATCATTGTGGCATTTGGTAAATCGAATCCAATTCCGGTTTGGATTAAATGAATCCCAATGAATTTGGATTATATATGATTATATTACCACACGAAGCCCGATTTTGCACTATTTTCGGAAAAATTTTCAAAGAAAATGAAAAAAGCCAACCATTGTGGCTGACTTTGAATGACTTGTATTTTGCCTTGAATATGGATTTTCAAAGAAAAATCCTATATTTGCATATAAGACATCCTATTTTCAGTTTGGTACATTGAAGTATATAGATGTCTTTTCGAAATATCGTTTCCGGGACATCACCGAACAGTTCCTGTTAGACTATACGCTATGGACGCAGCTTTGCGGAGGGAAGCAGGGAAACGAAGGCGGTATTCGGGACAAACTGCGCAAACTGCGAGCGGTCTGTCTTTATGCCAAAGAGAACGGAGTCTACAACGTTAACCTGAACGCTTTCCGCCCCCCCCCTGCGCGAGAAACTCAAATCGCGGCTGGTCACGCCCAAAGGAGTATCGCCCGAGATCATCCGCATCATTGAGACCGTCGACCGGACGCTACTCGGCAAAAAAGAGTCGTTCTACCTCGACCTATTTCTGTTCAGTTATTACGCCGGCGGAATGTCGGCCATCGACGTCTGCCTGCTGACACGCGATCGTATTAAAGGAGATATGATTATCTACGACCGAACAAAGTTCGACAAGCAGGCACGGGTGATCCTGATAGACAAAGCAATCGAGATTATTGAGCGCTACCGTAACGAGGCCTATATGAATTATGTATTTCCAACGATCAAGCGCTGCAATCCGACCCAGGCAAAACTCTACGGACGCATCAAGCGGATCAACGAGAAAGTCAACCAAACCCTGAAGAAGATTTGTAAACTCTCCGACATCGACCAGCGAATTACCTGGAGTACAGCCCGCAGCAGTTACATCTCCCGCATGATCGACGACGGATTCCATCCACTCCAAGTAGCTGAACTCGCTGGTAATTCACCTCAAACAATTTACAGACATTATTACACAATCTCCAATAAAGAGAAAATGAAAGAGAAGATGAATCAGGCGTTCAACTGTAATGGGCAATTATGCAATACACATTATTCGTATAGTATAATTTACAGTATGTGCTAAAAACTTGGTCACATCATATTTATATAGCAAGATATTTCATATCTTTACCATACGAAAGGTTCCATCACAATGCACAAAACCATGAATAGAATAAAGGAGGTACTTGATGAAAAGGGAATTAAACAGACATGGCTGGCCGAAAGACTGGGGAAAAGTTTCAGCATTGTCAACGCCTACGTTTGCAACCGGCGTCAACCCAGCCTCGGATTACTCTTTGAAATTGCAAAGATTTTAGGAGTCGATGTAAAAGATCTCATCGACAACAAAGTCAAATAAAGACACTTAGATAGTGATAAATTATTTCAAGAAACAGGATAACAAATAATCGGTTCTTCCATATAGGCTCATAATGCTAAATTCTAATTTGAGCCAAATAACGTAGATAAAGTTAGCATTAAATTTTGATATGAATAAACAGCAACTTGCGTCAAAAATCTGGGCATCAGCCAATAGAATGCGCTCTAAAATAGAGGCAAATGATTATAAAGACTACATACTTGGCTTTATATTCTATAAATTTTTGTCTGATAAAGAGGTGACTCTCCTCAAGAATGACGATTGGACGGATGCAGATTTAAAGGGGTTGACAGAGAAGGATCAAGAAACAGTTGTATACTGTCAACGGCAACTAGGGTATTTTATCTCCTATGAAAACCTTTTTTCTACTTGGTTGAAAATGGGTAAAGACTTTGGTGTCGGCAATGTCCGTGATGCAATTTCAGCGTTTAATCGTTTAATTAGCGGAAGCTATAAAAAGGTTTTTGAAAACATTTTCGATACTCTCCAGACTGGTCTTAGTAAATTAGGTGATAGTGCGGGCTCTCAGACCAAGGCTATCAATGATCTGATTCAACTTATCAAAGATATCCCTACGGACGGCAGTCAGGATTATGATGTGTTAGGATTTATCTATGAGTATTTGATTAGCAACTTTGCCGCTAATGCTGGGAAAAAAGCCGGAGAGTTCTACACACCTCACGAGGTGGCAATTTTGATGTCGGAGATAGTTGCTAACCATCTGAAAGATAATGACAAGATTGAGATTTATGATCCGACGAGTGGATCGGGCTCGTTGCTTATCAATATCGGTCGTTCAGTAGCAAAGCATATTCACGACAAAAATAATATCAAATATTACGCTCAAGAACTTAAAGAGAACACATACAACCTTACACGTATGAATCTGGTAATGCGGAATATATTGCCGGATAATATTCTTACGCGAAATGCCGACACGCTCGAAGAGGACTGGCCGTACTTTGACGACACGGATCCGGAAAGAACCTATAACCCTCTCTATGTGGATGCGGTGGTTTCTAACCCTCCCTATTCTCAAAACTGGGATTCGGCAAACAAAGAGTTCGATCCGCGATATGAGCGATTCGGTCTGGCACCGAAAGGTAAGGCCGACTACGCATTTTTGTTGCACGACCTATATCACGTCAAGCCGAGTGGAATCATGACCATCGTTTTGCCTCACGGGGTGCTGTTCCGTGGTGGCGAAGAAGAAAAGATCAGAACCAACCTTATCGAGCATAACCATATTGATACGATTATCGGCCTTCCTGCCAATATCTTCTTTGGAACGGGTATTCCTACGATTATTATGGTACTTCGTCAAAAGCGTGACAACACCGATGTGCTAATCGTCGACGCTTCAAAAGGCTTTATTAAAGACGGGAAAAACAATCGGCTACGCGCCTGTGACATTAAAAAGATAACCGATGCTGTGATAAATCGGAGTGATATTGCGAAATTCTCTCGTAAGGTGAAACGTGATGAAATACGGCGTCATAATTACAATCTAAATATTCCTCGTTATGTGGATTCTTCGGACGATGCAGAATCATGGGACATCTATGCCTCCATGTTCGGAGGTATTCCAAATGCGGAGATTGACGGATTGGTAAATTATTGGAAGGCATTCCCATCGTTGAAAGGCCAATTATTTAAAAGCGACAATGCTCCCTATTCTTCATTGATGGCCGAAGATGTAAAGCAGACAATTGCCGATAACGCGGATGTAAAGAGTTTCGTCTGCCATTTTCATGCTGCTTTTTCCGACTTTCCGTCCTATCTATATGACACGTTGATTGATCATATGCAGTCGGTAAATGTGGCACAGGAGGAGAATCAGATTAGTCAGGATATTTTCCGACGCCTGAACGACTTCTCATTGATAGATAAATATCAGGCTTATCAAGTGCTGGACGACCATTGGTCGAAAACATCAACCGATCTGGAGATTATCCAAACAGAGGGATTTGGGGCTACCCGCAAGGTTGATCCCAATATGGTAGTTAAGAAAAAAGACGGTAAGGACGTTGAGGTGCAAGAGGGGTATGTCGGTCGTGTTATTCCCTTTGAGTTGGTACAGCAAACTTTATTGAAAAAGGAATTCGCAGAACTCAAACAAAAGGAAACCGAACTGGAGAGCGTACTTATACAGTATCCCGAAATTATTGACGAGATGACCGAAGAGGAGAAAGAGGGCGATTATCTGAATGACGACAACACCGCTTTTGTGCCCGCCAAAGTAAAGGCGTATTGCAAAAACGCAAATATCTCCGGGTATAATGATGAACTTACCGTAAAAATTAAGCGGGTAAATGCGCTGATTGAGAAAGAAAAGAAGCTGAAAAAGGAGGTTAAGGAAAAAACCTGGGCGTTGCATCTACTTACTAAAGAGACCATCGAGGGGCTTTCGGACGAAAATGTACTCATGTTACTCGATCTAAAATGGATTCAACCGTTGTGCCGTTCATTGACTGCATTGCCCGTGGGGGTGATCGACGATTTGGTGGCAAAGACAAGGATTCTTGCCGAGAAATATGCCGTTACTTATGTCGATTTGGAATCGCAGATTAAAGAGTCTGAGCGATCGCTCTCAGCGCTTATCGACGATCTAGAAGGCAGCGAATTCGATATGCTGGGTCTTCGCGAATTTCAAAAACTATTAGGAGCGAATGACGATGGAAAATAAGAAAAACGTTCCTGCCATCCGTTTTAAGGGATTCACTTGCATCTGGGTATCGAAGAAGTTTGATAAAACTTTTTCGACGCTTAGTAACAACACATTATCTCGTGCAGATTTGAATTACGAAAAAGGTTCTACAAAGAATGTACATTACGGTGATATTCTTATTAAATTCGGTGAATGTACAGATGTTGATCGTAAGGATATCCCATATATATCTGATGAAAAAATAGCAGATAAATACATAGCATCGCGTCTACAAGATGGCGATATTGTATTTGCTGATACTGCGGAAGATGTAATGGTGGGTAAATGTACAGAGTTATTCAACGTAAAAGAACAGCCCATTATATCTGGACTTCATACTATACCCTGTCATCCTTTGTTTCCGTTTTCAACAGGTTATCTTGGCTATTTTTTGAACTCTTCAGCATATCACACTCAATTGTTGTCACTTATGCAGGGAATAAAAGTTGTCGGAATTTCAAAGACAGCAATAAAAGAGACAAATGTCTCTTTCCCGGAGAATACAGACGAGCAGCAGGCAATTGGCAACTTTTTTCAAAATATCGACAGGCTTATCAATACAAGTCAGGCGAAACTCGACAAACTAAAGACTCTCAAAAAGGCCTGCCTTGAAAAGATGTTTCCTAAAAACGGCTCAACTATTCCCAAACTCCGGTTTAAAGGGTTTGCCGAAGAATGGAAGCCATCTAAATTGAACGAGATTCTGAGAATGCACCCATTTAAACCATATTTAGCAAAACCAATATTAGGGGGAAAATATGCGATTATCCAGCAGGGTGATAATCCAATAGTTGGGTATGCCAATGGAGAGCCTTTCTACGATTACAAGAATGTTGTTTTATTTGGTGACCATACTCTTTCTTTATATAAGCCTCGCGCCCCATTTTTTGTAGCTACAGACGGAATAAGAATACTATCGGGAGACGAAGTAAATGATGGTGATTATTTATTGTGTTTACTTGTACAAAACAGACCAAATTCAGAAGGATATAAGAGATATTATTCCTCACTTGTAAATAAACAATGTTTTATAACAATCAACCAACAAGAGCAAATTAAAATAGGAAAGTTATTCAAAACTACAGACGACTTAATTGCTAAAACTGAACAAAAAATCAATAAACTTAAAAACATCAAAAAGGCGTGCCTCGATAAGATGTTTGTAAATAGGGAGGATTAAATATGGCATCATTTGACGACGAACTGAAATTCGAGGCGGCTCTGATCGAGCTGCTACATACGAGATACGGTTGGGAAAAAGAGGTGCTCGTTAATCCGACCGAAGAGCAGCTAATCGCTAACTGGGCGAAGATCCTTTTCGAAAACAACCGAAGTGCCGATCGCCTCAGCGAATACCCATTAACCGAGGGAGAGATGCAGCAGATCGTTGACCAAATCAATGTGTTGCGCACCCCTCTCCGCTTGAATGGCTTTATCAACGGTAAAACCGTATCCATAAAACGAGATAATCCGAATGATACGGTACATTTTGGTAAAGAAGTGAGCCTAAAGATATACGACCGTCATGAAATAGCCGCAGGACAGAGTCGCTACCAAATTGCAAAGCAACCCGAGTTTCCCACTTCATCGCCGCTTAAAAGTGACCGACGTGGCGACTTGATGCTGCTCATCAACGGAATGCCGCTGATTCATATAGAACTTAAAAAGAGCGGTATCCCCGTAAGCCAAGCCTGCAACCAAATCGAGAAATACGCCCACGAAGGCATTTTCTCGCAAGGGCTGTTCTCGTTGGTGCAGATATTCGTGGCGATGAACCCCGAAGAGACGCTATACTTTGCCAATCCGGGTGCTGATGGGAAATTCAATCCGGATTACTTTTTTCATTGGGGCGATTTTAATAACGAGCCCATAAACGAGTGGAATAAAATTGCAGAGTGTCTTCTCTCTATTCCTATGGCCCATCAACTCATAGGGTTCTACACGGTCGCCGACGATACGGATGGAATACTTAAAGTGATGCGTAGTTATCAATATTATGCCGCAAGCAAGATCTCGGACAAAGTAGCCAGGACACAATGGGCGGATAAGAATATCTATGGTGGCTATGTATGGCACACGACCGGATCGGGCAAAACGATGACCAGTTTTAAGTCTGCTCAACTGATCGCCAACTCAAAAGATGCGGATAAAGTGGTCTTCCTAATGGATCGTATCGAGCTTGGGACACAGTCGCTCATTGAGTACAGAGGTTTTGCCGACGACAGCGATTCGGTGCAGGAGACCGAGAACACGGATATGCTAATCGCAAAGCTTAAAAGCAATGCCGCAAGTGATACGCTTATTGTTACCTCTATCCAAAAGATGAGTAACATCCAAGAGGACGGCTCACGTAACGACCACGATATAGCTCTGATAAATAAGAAGCGGATTGTCATTATTATTGACGAAGCACACCGCTCGACATTCGGCGATATGCTTATAACGATTAAAAAGACATTCCCGGCAGCTATATTCTTCGGTTTCACAGGAACGCCTATACAAAAAGAGAACGAGAAAAAGAAAAATACAACCGCAACTATTTTCGGCAACGAGCTCCATAAATACAGTATTGCCGATGGCATCAGAGACAAGAACGTATTGGGGTTCGATCCCTACAAAGTTCTCACATACAAAGACAAAGACCTGCGACGAGTCGTAGCGCTGGAGAAAGCCAAAGCAGCCACCGAAGAAGAAGCGATTGCCGATCCGGCCAAGAGCAAGGTCTTCTATAAATATATGAACCAGGTGCCGATGGCCGGCTCAACGGACAGTGCTGGCAACTACACGAAAGGCATCGAAGATTATATCCCTACCTCGCAATACGAAACCGAAGAATACCGAAATACGGTAGTAAGCGATATCTTCGAAAACTGGACCACGCTTAGCCACGGAGGGAAGTTCCATGCCATCTTTGCGACCAGCAGTATCACGGAAGCTATCGAATACTATAAACTGATTAAAAGGCAGAAACCTAACTTTAAGGTGTCGGCTCTGTTTGACCAAAGCATTGACAATCACGGAACCGGTACAATAAAAGAGGAGGCGATAGTTGAAATCCTGGAGGACTACAATAAAAGGTACGTCAAAAGATTTACCATACCCACCTTTAGGAAATACAAAAAAGACATAGCACTACGCCTTGCCCACAAAGATCCATACAAAAGCATCGAAAATTCACCCGAGAAGCAATTAGACCTGCTGATTGTAGTCAATCAAATGCTAACAGGTTTTGACTCCAAGTGGATTAATACGCTCTATTTGGATAAGCTGCAAGAAAATGAAGCCATTATCCAAGCGTTTTCAAGAACGAACAGGCTTTTTGGCCCCGAAAAACCTTTCGGCACAATACGATATTATCGCTATCCACACACAATGGCACGAAACATAGAAAGTGCATTCAAGCTCTATTCGGGGGATAAGCCGCTGGCTCTTTTTGCCGATAAACTGGAAAAAAATATCCGCACAATGAATGCGATCTACCAAGAGATTGTAGAACTCTTTGAGGCGGCGGAGGTGAAGAATTTCGAAAAATTGCCCGAGTCAGATACCGAAAAAGCTCAATTTGCAAAACTTTTCAAACAATTTAACGACTTCTTAGAAGCCGCTAAGATTCAAGGTTTCGATTGGGAAAAGAAAGTTTACACATTCACAGGCGAAGAAGGGAGGAAAAAAAACGTTCGCCCAGCATTAGATGAAAATACCTATCTTATTTTAGCTCTTCGTTACAAAGAGTTGTTTAATGGTTCGGGTGGAGGAGGTGGAGTCAATGATGTACCTTACGATATCGACACCCACCTAACGGAAATAAACACAGGAGCGATCGATGTGAACTACATGAATTCTCGTTTCGAGAAATGGTTAAAAACATTGCATTCTGACGAAACCACAGAAGAACTCAAGAAGAAAGTGCTTGCAGATCTTCACAAAACATTTGCTACATTAACTCAAGATGAACAGAAATATGCCAATATATTTCTCCACGATGTCGAAAGTGGCGATGTAAAAGTGGATGGAGATAAGACACTTCGAGACTATATTACAGAGTATCAAGAGAATGCCAAGAATGATCGAATCCACAAATTTGCAATGGCAATCGGTGTTGATGAAACGAAGCTCAGAGTATTTCTAAATCTCCACGTAACAAATGATAATATCAACGAATTTGGACGCTTCGACGAACTTAAGGCATCCGTGAATAAAGACCGAGCGAAAGAATACTTTGAAAAAAGTGAAGGTTCAGAAGTGCCACTCAGAAAAGTGCAAATGAAAATAGATGCAATTCTTCGTAGCTTTGTCCTTAGTGGTGGTTTTGACATCTAATAACAAGCCGGAATTAAATCACAGTCGTCTATCCTATATAGCTGTAAAAATCTAAAAAATATGGGCAAAACTATAACAACATATTTAATCGACGGGGATCCGCAAGGCCCGCAATACGTCTTGATCAGCAATAAAATTTGTAAAATGGTGGTTATACCTCGTGCTAATATATCTATTGTCAACGAGCGTCCTGAATTACAAACCCCGGCTTTTTATATATTACTGGGTGAAGATGATACAATGAAACCTAAAGCTTATATCGGAGAAACCGAGAGCTTCAAAGATCGGGTAAAAGATCACGATTATAAAAAGACTTTCTGGCAAAAAGCGCTGGTATTTGTATCTCAAAGTAATACCATGACTAAGGCAGACGTACAGTATTTGGAATATCGGGCTATATTGGAGGCAAAGAAGGCCAAACACTTCTCGTTAGGAGAAAACAAACAAACGCCCAAAGCTCCGAATCTGTCAGAATATCAACAAGACAGCATGGATGAATATTTTGATGATATCAAATTCCTCACATCATTTATCGGATGTAATATTTTTGACATTGTTAAGACAAAGAACAAACATTTATTTTTCACTAAAGGAAGGGGTTCTGATGCCAAAGGGTTTTACGACTCTTCGGGATTCACAGTGCTACAAGGCAGCATTCTAGCAAAAGACTCTGTTCCATCCTTAATCTGGCGGGAAAAACGGGCCAAACAGATCAAAGAATATGCAAAGGAAAAAGGAGGTAAAATGATTTTGGAAGCCGATAAAGTATTTACCTCTCCGAGTACCGCTGCAGATTTTTGTATTGGCAGCAGCAACAACGGGTGGATCGTCTGGAAAGATGAAAAAGGACAAACCCTAGATGCGGTATACAGGAAACAATTAGAATAATATAGCATATCTTTGCGTTCCTGAACTGAGTATTATGCATGCAAAGAAGGTTACCGAACGTGATTACATTAAGGCCAATCGCAGGGGGAATCGCGAGGCAGAGATTGAGAATCACAGCCACCCGATTAGTTTCAGCAGGGTGCATAAGTCGAAAAAGGTCTATGACCGTAACCGAATGAAGGCAGATGCCTTTTATCATCTGCCTTCATTCGGTTAGCATACAGGAAAACCCCAAAGCGTAACAATCAAATAACAATTCCCTGTCATTTCTGATGATTTTCAGGTGTTTCTATTGCCGTTTTGAGAATTTTTATTTTACCTTTGTATTAAGACGTAAATCAGGACTTGGGAAAATATAACCCATTGATTTGCAACCGCTCCTCCCCTATGGCACTAAAAGGGTAAAAATAACGAACTCAAGGAGTGGAAGTTATAATCCCGAAGTCCCACATACAAAAGCAATTCACTCTATTTTAGCGCATTAAACCATTACTTCCCGGATAATGAAAACAGTAGATTTTCTGCATCGGAAAGTAAAACGCGAGGACGTCGGTCAGACATCCTCGCGTTCATTATGCGGATGTTAAGGAACCCGCGAACGGAAATTCCCCAAACAGCCATCTTGTCGTCAAAACAGCAATCACTCGCCGACCGAGAATTTATAGATACAGCGGCTCTCGTACTTCTCGCCGGGACGCAGCACGGCCGAGGGCCATTCGGGCTTGTTGGGCGTGTCGGGGTATTTCTGAGTCTCCAGGCAGACGGCCGACCGGAATCCGTAAACGGCGCCCTTCTTCCCCCTGAAGCTTCCGTCGAGGAAATTGCCGCAGTAGACCTGAATGCCGGGCTCGGTCGTATAAACATCCAGCCGGATACCCGTGGCAGGCGACTCCAGCGAAGCACACGTCTCGGCAATGTCGCCCCGGGTGTTCAGCACCCAGTTGTGGTCGATGCCGTGGCCGTTCCGGAGCTGTTCGAAATCCTGCCCGATGCGTTCGCCGATAGGCGTCGGGGCCCGGAAATCCATCGGGGTATCCGCCACCGGAGCAATCTCCCCGGTGGTCATGAAGGTCGAATCAACCGGCGTATAGCTGTCGGCGTTCACCGTCAGCAGCCATTCCGAATTGTTCTTCGCGGGGTCCCCGTCGAGGTTGAAATAGGAGTGGTTGGTCATATTCACGACCGTGGTCTTGTCCGTTTCGGCCGCATAGCAAATGTCGATGGCGTTATCGTCGGTCAGCGTCATCGTCACCCGGCAGTCGAAATTCCCCGGGAAGCCCTCTTCGCCGTCCTTCGACGCATAGGTCAGCTCCAGCTCGCGGTCGCTCTTCTGCACGGCGTCGAAAATCCGGTACTGAAATCCCCGGGGACCTCCGTGCAGACAGTGACCGTAGTTATTCTGCGGCAACTGGTATTCAGTGCCGTCCAATGTGATCCGCCCCTGCCCGATGCGGTTGGCATAGCGGCCGATCGTAGCCCCGAAGTCAGTCGGAATCGTCCGGTAATCCCCGATGTTATCGAATCCGAGCACGACGTCGCGCATGACGCCGTCACGGTCGGGAGCCATCACCGACACGATGCGTCCGCCGAAGTTGGTGACGCACACCTCCATGCCCTTGTCGTTCTTCAGAACAAACAGGTCGGTTTTCTTCCCGTCCACCTCGCTCTGGAAATCACTTCGTTTCAGTCCGGAGAGCGTCTGCCCGTCCTGCTGTCCACCTGCGCATGCGGCCGTCAGGGCTGCACACAGCAAAATAATTGATCGTTTCATTTTTTCAGATTAGTATTTATCGTTCAGTAATCAATCTCACAATCACTTGTCCCCGGGATCACGGCTGAAAATGGCACGGATCAGTTTCATATCGAATTTCGGCATGCGGTCGTAATAGTAGACGCCGTTCTGCTCCTGCTCCACGTCGGTGAGCTGGGTATAGCAATAGCCCCAGACCTGATCTTTCAGTTCCAGTATGCCGTTGATCTGCCCTTCGAGCCGTTGCAGGAACTCCGCCTGGCTCTTCGGCGGCTTGCCGTAACCCCACGATTCGGTCTGCGACTCGCGTTCCTGATCTTTCGCCCACTTAATGCCGCCGACCTCGTCGATGAAGTAGGGCATTTTTCCGTCATACGACGGGAACTCGTAGCGGTCGTTCAGGCGCAAACCGTTGAACCCGATGTTCGCCGGAACGACTCCGACGGAACGCAGCGGCGTCTGGAAAAACACTCCGTCCTTGTAGATGATCTCTTTCAGCCGGGCCGGGTCCTGCTCGTAGTTGTGCACGGTCCAGATGTCGGTTTTGATATGGACGCCGCCGCTGGCGTCATTCACAGGACGTGTCGGGTCCAGCGCCTTGGTCAGGTCGTAGAGGTCCGCCGTAAAGCGGGGATACTGCACCCGGTCGGGCCACCACTCCTCGTTCATCGGCGTCCAGATCAGCAGCGAGGGGTGGTTCCGGTCGCGGAGCACCAGTTCCGACCATTCGGTCAGGAAATTGCGGGCCGCCTCGATGCCGTTGGCATCCATGCCCCAGCTGGGAGCCTCGCCCCAGGTGATGTAACCCAGGCGGTCGGCCCAATAGTGGAAACGCTCCTCGAAAGCCTTTTGATGGAGGCGCGCGCCGTTGAACCCGGCGGCCATCGAAAGTTCGATGTCGCGCTTCAGCGCCGCGTCGGACGGGGCCGTCCAGATGCCGTCGGGATAGAATCCCTGATCGAGCACCAACCGCTGATAATAGGGTTCGTTGTTCAGGTAGATCTTGTTCCCCTCGATGTGGACCTTGCGCATGCCCGCATAGGAGTTCACCTCGTCGAGCACCTCCCCTTTCGCATTCACGAGCCGGTAGGTGATGTCGTAGAGAAACGGCGACTCCGGCGACCAGAGCTTCGGCCGTTTGACCGGAAGCACGGCGACCGAACTGTTCGCGGCCCTCACCGCCGCGGAAGCCACGGTCTTACCACCGTCCTTTACCGTGATCTGCAACGTGTTGCCGCTCTCCGACCGGAACCGGGGCGTGATGACCAACTGTCCCTGGTCGATGTCCGTCACCACGTGCGCCGAGAGCAGCCCCGCAGGGTCCACGGCCTCCATCCACACCGTCTGCCAGATGCCCGTGGTGCGGGTGTAGTTGCAACTGTAGGAGGCGTATTGCAAGTTCTGCTTGCCGGCGCCCTGCGTCGTCGAACGCACGTCGCTCGTGGCCCTCACGACCAGGTGATGGCTCTTTCCGGGCGTGACCAGCCGTGTCAGGTCGACGCTGAACGACGAACTTCCCCCGATATGGCGGGCGGCGAAAACCCCGTCGACATAGACCTCCGCATTGTAGTAAACAGCCCCGAAATTCAGCAGAATGTCCTTTCCGCTCCACGCTTCGGGAACCGCCACCTCGCGGTGATACCAGATGCAGTTGATGAAATCGGTGTACCCGACCCCCGAAAGGGAGCTCTCAGGACAGAACGGCACCGTGATCCGGCCCTCGAAGGAGGTCGCCTTTTCCAATCCCCGCTCCAACCCCGAGGCGGAGAAGTCGAACGTATAGTCCCACACCCCGTTGAGGTTCATCCACGCCGACCGTTCGAACTGCGGCCGGGGATACTCCCCGCGGGGGATATCCGAAGCATTGGCCTGAAATACCGTTCCGGCGAAAAACAGCGCCGCGGTCAAAAATTTCGTTATTTTCATATCCGTTTCTTTTATTCCGGTTGTAAAATTAAACAGTTTATCGTATTACAACCATCGCTATCCAGTCAAAAAATAGCATTATCTGCCCAACTGATAGAACGTTTTGCCTAATCGGGGAAAAATGCGCATCTTTGTGGCGCAAAAAATCTGAAAAATGCTCTACTCCGAAGATACCCGTATCGAAACGCTCGCCGTGCATGTCGTCGGCAACAAGTCGAAGGATGAACCGCTCATGGTCTCGCCCGATGTCTCCCCGCAGGTGGCCGACGAGGGGCTCATGCGCACGCTGACAGCCTATTTCCTCGGCGGGTTCAAATCCGAAGAGTGCTACAACCTCTACCACGAGACCGACCTCACGTGCAACGAAGTCTGGAACTTCGCGGGGCGGGTCTTCGACGACCCGGAGTCGTTCTACGAACATTCGGTAAGCCTTGCGAAACACCTCTACGAAAGCGGCATGCACCCGCAGATCAAAAGCGGGGAGTTCTACGCGGTCTATTTCTCCGACTGCCGTTTCGGCGGCGAGCCGGTCGATGCGCTGGGGCTTTTCAAATCCGAGACGCGCGACACGTTCCTCGACGTCGGCCACGAGGCCGAAGGGGTCCGCATCGCGGCCCGCGAGGGCATCGACATCAAACGGCTGGACAAAGGGGCCGTTATCTTCAACGTGGAGCGCGAAGCGGGTTTTGCGGTCCATATCGTCGACAACACCAACCGCACCGAGGCCCGCTACTGGATCGACGATTTCCTGCGCGTGCGCCAGCGTCAGGACGACTACCACAACACGCACAACGCCCTGGCGATGTGCAAGAAGTACGTCACGAAGCATCTTTCGAAGGAGTTCGACGTTTCGAAGGCCGACCAGGCGGAGATGCTCAACGACACGATCCACTATTTTCAGGAGCAGGACAACTTTTCGCTCGACGAGTTCTCGGAGAAGGTGATCCGCCAGCCGGAGGTCGCCGAGAGTTTCGCGCGTTTCAAACAGGAGTACGAACAGGACCGCGACATCCGCATCGAGGACGAGTTCGGCATTTCGGATTCGGCGGTTAAGAAGCAGGCGCGGTCGTACAAGAGCGTCATCAAACTCGACCGCAATTTCCACATCTACGTCCACGGCAACCGCAGCCTGCTGGAGCAGGGCGAGGACGAGAAAGGCAAGTTCTACAAAGTCTACTACGAGGAGGAGCAGTAGCCCCCAGGCGGCATCGCTATCCCATTTTGCGGTAAATCCGACCGGGCATGTGCCGGAGCAGCCATGCGACGATCCGCCAGCGGCGCGTGACAACCGCCACGGGGCGGCGGCGCCGCACGGCCCGCAACAACTGATCCGCCACCTTATCGACGTGCATCACCCAGAACAACCCTTCGCCCTTGGCCATCGCGGTCGCCGTGAATCCCGGACGGATGTCGGTCACGAAGATCGGCAGCCGGGACTTGGCCGCCTTCTGCCGAAGCCCCTCGGCATAATTCATCTGATAGGCTTTCGAAGCGTTGTAGGCCGGGGCTCCGCCCCCGCCGCGCAGTCCGCCGACCGAGGTGATTACGACCAGGTGTCCGCCGCCCTGCCGCTCGAAAAGACGGTAGGCCCAATCGACCGCAGCCGTCCAGCCCACGACATTGGTGCGGATGGCCGGCTCTTCCAGCGCATAGTCCAGCCCGGGATTCAGCTCCCCCGCCCCGGCGCTCACCACGCATAAATCCACACCGCCCAGCTCCCCGGCGAGGGCGTCCAATGCGGCGCACGAGGCCGCCGGATCGGTGACGTCGGCCACAGCGCGGCAAAAGGCGCCGGGATTCGCGGCGGCCAGTTCGTCCAGCAGCGTCCCGCGCCGTCCGGTCACGCCGACCCGGTATCCGGCGGCGGCGAGGCGTTCGGCCACGGCACGGCCGATACCGGAGGTGGCCCCTATGACAATCGCTCGTTTTTTCATAGATACAAAGATAGAAAAAAGGTCGAACGGCTCCAAAACCGGATTGCATAACTGACAAAGGTGCCGTAACAGCGCCAAAGATCACACAAACCGGAACCCGGGGCAAATTTTGAAGAACCAAACGAAGGTATTAAATTTGCGGTATCCATTAAGAACGGAAAACGACCATGAACGCAATCCTCCGGTTTCTCTTCCCCGCTGCGCCCTCCGGCGCCGGGGCTTCGTGGCTGCTGCTGGCGGCCCGCATCGTCTTCGGCGTGCTGCTGATGACCCACGGCATCGCCAAATGGCAGAATTTCGAAAGTCTTTCGGCGACGTTCCCCGACCCGCTGGGCGTCGGCAGTCCGACATCGCTCGCGCTGGCGATCTTCGGCGAGGTCGTCTGCCCGCTGGGCTTCATCACCGGAACGCTCTACCGGCTGGCGCTGCTGCCGATGATCTTCACCATGTGCATCGCATTTTTCTCGGTCCACAGCGGCGACCCGTTCGCCGTCCGCGAACTGGCGATGCTCTACCTCGCGGCTTTCGTCCTGCTCTGGATCGCCGGACCGGGCCGCTACGCCGCCGACAGCCTGATCGCCTGCAAACTCCGGCCGAAACGATGACGCGACAAACGCAGTTCACGCTCCGTCCGCGCAGCCGGGGGTTCCACCTCATCACCGACGAGGTGGTGCGCAACCTGCCGCCGCTGCCCGAGGCGGGGCTTCTGCACCTCTTTATCCAGCACACCTCGGCGGGCCTTTCGGTCAACGAGAATGCCGATCCCGACGTGCAGCAGGACCTCGCGGCGATCTTCGACCGGCTGGTCCGCGAACGCGAAAGCTACTACGCCCACACGCTCGAAGGCGACGACGACATGCCGGCGCACGCCAAATCGACCCTCACGGGCGTCAGCCTCACCCTTCCGATCGTCGGCGGACGCCTCGGACTGGGCATCTGGCAGGGCATCTACCTCTGCGAATTCCGCAACCGGGCTTCGGGACGCCGGATCGTGGCGACCGTCATCGGATAGCCAGCCGCCGCCGGACGCCCCGGAATACGGCGTGAATTTCGCACCCCGGACCGGAGAGACGCAACAACCGAAAAAATCGTTATCTTTGTCCGGAGGGCCCCCGAAAAAGGTCCCGCGGACACGCATGGAAACAATCACTCAATTTCTCATCGACTGGGGCTACTGGGGCCTCTTCCTCTCGGCGCTCATCGCCGGGAGCGTCCTGCCGTTCAGCTCCGAAGCGGTGATGGTGGTGCTCGTGGGCATGGGCCTCGACCCCGTGTGGTGCATCGTCGCCGCCGCGCTGGGCAACACGCTCGGCGGCATGACCTGCTATTGGATCGGGACGCTGGGCAAGACCGAGTGGATCACCCGGCTGGGGGTCTCGACGCGCCAGCTGGCCCGGGCCCGGAAATTCCTCTCGGGACGCGGGGCGCTGATGGCCTTCTTCGCATTCCTGCCCACCATCGGCGAAGCCATCGCCATCGTGCTGGGACTGATGCGCAGCAACGTCTGGCTCACGAGCGGCGCGATGCTCGCGGGCAAGACCCTGCGTTACATTGTCGTACTGGCGACCTTCCAGGGCGCCCTAACCCTTTTCTGATATGGAAATCCGCAAAACGGAAACCCCTTCGCGGGAACTGCTGCTGCTGGCCGACGAGGTGGAGGCATCGGTGGCCGACTACATCGGCCGCGGAACGTGCTACGCCGCCTGCGACGGCGACCGGATCATCGGTCAGTACGTGCTGATCCACACGCGGCCCTTCACGGCCGAGGTCGTGAATATCGCCGTCGTGCCCGACCGCCAGCGGCAGGGCATCGCCACGGCCCTTTTGGCCCACGCCGCCGAGACGGCCCGCCGGGCGGGGTTCCGCCTGCTCGAAATCGGCACGGGCGATTCGGGATTGGGACAGATCGCCCTCTACGAACGCTGCGGCTTCGTCCGCTGCGGCATCGACGAAGACTATTTTCGGAAATTCAGCCCCGAGCCGATTTTCGAAAACGGCGTCGAGTGCCGCCACATGGTGCGCCTGCGCATGGAACTCGTCTGACCGGAGCTGCCGGCAGGGACAAAAAACGTGCGGAAGGAACCCGGCCCGGCAAACAAACAGTGACGCCTCATTTTCGCTTTATCCGGAAATCCCATGAAGAATTTCCAAAAAAACCGGACCGGGTTACATTCCTTCCGCACAAGTCATGTACCCGGTCCGTTCTCACGGCGACGCCCCGCAGGGCGATCCTCCTGTAAAAAGCAAGGACGCAGGTACAACCCCTACAGTCGGCCCGTTACAGCCTTATGATGGTAGTTGTCCTTACGCCCAAGCCTGTCCCCTGCCCGAACGGGCAGGGACAAGACTCAGGTTTCAGACAAATTTTATACCATCATAAAAACTGCCGTATTTCTACAACAGGTAACGGTTTACTGTAGGCATAAAGGTTGTCTTAACCTTTGTTTATATTTTCTATTGCGAAGATAATCAAATAATCCGACAAACCAAAAAATCCGGCCCCCTTTCGGAGACCGGACCCATTAAAAATAACTTTCGTTTAAGCGTTGGCGGTGGCCAGCGGCGAAGCCTGCGTGTAGGTGCGGGCGGCCAGCTCCTTGTCGAGCATGTAGAGCCCGAACTTGTTGCCCTCGACGGCCTCGCAGGCGGTAATCATGTCGCGTGCCGACTCCTCCTCCTCGACCTGCTCGTCGACGAACCAGACGAGCATGTTCGACGATGCGTAATCCTTGTCCTCGGCGGCGATGGCGGCCAGGTTGTTGATCATGGCCGTAACCTCTTTCTCGTGTTTGAGCGTGTCCTGGAACATCTCCAGCGGCGAAGCCCACTTGGTGCGCACCTCCTCGATCGGGAGCAGCTTCACCTCGGCGTCGCGCGAGAGGATGTAGTTCATAAAGATCCGCGCGTGGTCCTGCTCCTCCTGGAACTGGACGTAGAACCAGTTGGCAACGCCTTTCAGCCCCTTGGCCTCGGCATCCATCGACATCGAAAGATAGAGGTAAGCCGACCAGAGTTCGGCATTGATCTGAGCGTTCATCGCTTCGTGTAATTTCTTGCTTAACATGGCTGTATTGCTTTAAGTTTGCGGTTTGTTCGTGATACAAATATACAATAGTTTTTTGTGATTTGTACAAAAATATCCATCATATTATTTTATACGGCAATAGGCGGACATTATAAATATAAATAGGACGGCGCCCGGGATTTCATCCGGGCGCCGTCGGTGGTTATCAGCAGAATGCGGATCAGTCGTCGATCTCGACCAGGCGGAATTTCAGGTCGAATTTCAGTTCGAGACCGTTGTCGAGCTTCACCTCGTAGCCGCGCTTGTCGCGGTCGATCGAGACGATCTTGCGGCCTGCGAAGTTCCTGGCCACATGGTCGCGGATCTGCTGCGGAACGATGGCCGCGGGAACCTCGCCGTACTTGCAGTCGACATCCGTCCACTGGCCGTTCTTGGCGAACTCGACCTTCGAGCCGTTGACGAAGACCACCTTGTAGTCCTTGTCGAACATCTCCTCGTCGACCTTGGCGTAGGAGACCTCGACGCCCGCGAAGTGGGCTTTGATGAACTGCTGCGAAGCGGCCGGGAGTTCGGCGACGGTGATGATGCGGTCGTTACCGGCGAAAGCGGAGACAGAGGAGACCATGAGGGCCAGGGAAGCGAAGATAATCGTGAGCTTTTTCATAATCGTTTTTGTTTTTACAGGTTTAATCGGATTTTCTACTGCAAAGTTGCGGCCTGAAACTGAAACGAATCTGAAAAAATCGAAAAAATCGAAAAAATCGAAAAAATCACGCCGGAAACTCCACCGTGAAGCAATGCCGCCCGCTTATATAGGAGTAAGCGACCTTCAACCCGTAAAGGCGGCACACGGCATCGACCACCGCGAGGCCCAGCCCCGTCGAACCCTCCTTCTTCGCGCCCTGGTAGAAGCGGTCGAAGATATGCCCGGCATCGAGCGGACCGCCCGCGCCGCTGTTCGCAACCGTGAGCCTGCGCGGCGTCACCGTGACCGCGATCTCCCCGCCGGCGTCGCCGTGGACGAAGGCATTCTTCACGAGGTTCGCCACCACGCTTCCGGCCAGCGAGGGATTCATGCGCACCGTCAGCGGCCCCTCGTCCGTGAGTGTGAAGCGCATGCCGCGGTAGGCGTAAATCTCCTCCATGTCCTCGGCCGTGCGGCGCACCAGCGCGTTGATGTCGACCTCCTCGGTCTCGGGGAACTGCCCGTTGTCGATCTTCGACAGCAGCAGCAGCGAGCGGTTGAGCCGCACGAGGTAATCCAGCGTCCGCTGCACCTTGGCGATCTCGCCCAGCTGCTCCCCGGTGAGCGTCTGCGCATCGTCGACCAGCATTTCGAGCCGGTTGCGGCAGACCGCCAGCGGGGTCTGCATCTCGTGCGAGGCGTTGCCGATAAACTGTTTCTGCCGTTCGAACGTCGATTCGGCGCGCTCGGCATAGCGGCGCGCGGCATCGTTCAGCCGCCGGAACTCCGTGACGGAGGTGTCAATGGCCAGCGGCGGATTCCGCGCCCCCACGGTATAGCCGTCCAGCCACCGCAGCAGGGCATACAGCGGCCGCATCGTGCGGTACAGCACCACGACCGTAATGAGCAGGATCAGCAGCAGCAGGAACAGGTAGAGACAGACGATCCAGCCGAGGATCGCCTCCCGGAGATCGTCCTTTTCGATCGTGGGCGTCATCACCGTCAGCTCGTACCACTTCCCGTCGCGGTCGTGAAACACCTTGCGCAGCACGCGGGCCGGCTCTTCGTCGTCCCGCTCGGGAATGAAAATCTCCTCGTCGGAATAACGCTCGCGCGGCTGCACGGCGGCGTATTCGTCCGACACCTCGTTGAGAAAATAGGCGTTGTTGCCCTCGGAGGCCGCCACCGGAAGCTCCCGACCCGCCAATACCCGTGTCAGGATCACCTCGGCGCGCGCTTCGAGGGAGTCGTCCACCTCGTCGTTGATCTCGTCGATCATCGTGACGTAAAACAGCACGGCCCAGGCCGCCAGCAGCAGCGACAGAGCCCACGACAGGTGCAGCAGAATGCGGTAAACCAGTTTCATGGCTGTACGAGTTTATAGCCGAAGCCGTAGACGGCGCGTATCTCGATGTCGGCGCCGGCATCGTGGAGCTTGCGGCGCAGGTTCTTCATCTGCGCATAGACGAAATCGAAATTGTCGGCCTGGTCGATATGGTCGCCCCACACCCCCTCGGCCAGCGCGGTCTTGTCGACCGTGTGGTTGGGCCGCGACATGAAGTAGTGGAGGATGTCGTACTCCTTACGCAGCAGCTCCACCTCGCGGCCCGCCACCTCGACGCGGCGGCTGTCGGGCCACAGACGCACGTTTCCGGCGTCGAGGCTCTCGTGCCCGTCGCGCTGATGGCGCCGCAGGACGCTGCGGATGCGGGCGCTGAGTTCGGCCAGGTGGAACGGCTTGGGCAGGTAGTCGTCGGCCCCGAGTTCCAGTCCTTCGATCTTGTCGTCCAGCGAGTCGCGGGCCGAGATGATGATGACCCCGGCGCGGCTGCGCCGCTGCTTCAGCTCTTCGAGCAGCCGCAGGCCGCTGCCGCCGGGCAGCATGATGTCCAGCAGGATGCAGTCGTAGTCGTATGCGGCGATCTTGTCGAGGGCCGCGGCATAATCGGCGGCCTGCTCGACGACGTATTGCTCGCGGACCAGCGTCCGGACCATGATCTCCCGCAGGGAGGGTTCGTCTTCAACAATCAGTATTTTCATAATCTATCTCTTTTTTTCCGGGCGGGGCGCAAATCCGGGTCCGCAACCCGCCGACCTGCCATCGCCACCTAAAACCCGGCTCTTAGCCGGGGGAAAGGTAGCATCCGAATCCGAAAGGAAACTGAAACGGCGCTCCCCACCCTGCCAAATATAGCCATTTTCCGGCTGGACGGCAAAAAAAACGGCGTCCCGAAGGACGCCGCAAAACTATTTACAGCCCGAAAGCTATGCCTTCTCTCCGTCGTAAGCCCACTTCACATAGGTCGCACCCCAGGTGTAACCGCCGCCGAAGGCTGCGAGAATCAGGTTGTCGCCCTTGCGAAGCTCCTTCTCGTAGTCGAAGAGACACGTCGGGATCGTAGCGGCCGTGGTGTTGCCGTTCCGGTCGATGTTGATCATGCACTTGTCCTGCGTGATGCCCATGCGGCGCGCCGTGGCGTCGATGATGCGCAGGTTGGCCTGGTGGGGCACCAGAAAACGGACATCCTCGCCCTTGAGGTTGTGACGCTCCATCATCTCCACCGAAACGTCGGACATTTTCGACACGGCGGCCTTGAATACGGCGTGTCCGTCCCACATGATGGTGTGCCAGTTGTTCTGCACGGTCTCGACCGAAGCCGGGTAGCGCGAACCGCCCGCCTTCATGTAGAGCTGCATCTCGCCCGAACCGTCGGAATGCAGGATCGAGTCGATCACGCCGTAGCCATCGGCATTGGCCTCCAGCAGCACGGCAGCTGCGGCGTCGCCGAAGAGCGGACAAGTGGAACGGTCGGTATAGTCTACGATCGACGACATCTTGTCGGCGCCCACGACGATGACCCGCTTGCTCGTGCCGGCCTCGATGAACTTGGCTCCCGTCGTCAGCGCGAACAGGAATCCGCTGCACGCAGCCGAAACGTCGAACGCGAAGGCATTCTTGCAACCGGCCTGGTCTGCGATCAGGTTACCCGTCGAGGGGAAGAACATATCGGGGGTCACGGTGGCGCAGATCACCACGTCGACCGACATCGGGTCGATGCCCGTTTTGTCGAGCAGGTTGATGACGGCACGCGCTCCCATGTAGGAACTGCCGACGCCTTCACCTTTGAGGATGTGGCGCGTTTTGATACCGGTGTGCGACATGATCCACTCATCGTTGGTGTCGACCATCTGGCTCAACTCATCGTTGGTGAGGATATACTCCGGAAGGTACTGTCCCACTCCCGTTATCGCTGCTGTAATCTTACCCATTAACTTAACTTTTGCTATTCGTAATTCGGATTAATTTTTGAACGCACGCTGCAACTTCTCCGTGAGGCCGGCCCGAATGACCTGCCCGGTCGAAAGGATCATGCTTTTGATCGCCTCGGGCGAAGAGCATCCGTGGCCGATGACGACAGGCGCGTTGACACCCAGAACGGGAGTGCCGCCGACGCTTTCGTAATTCATGGCGTCCCAGAAAGCATTGCTGCACCCCAGCGCCTTGTTGATACGGTAGAGCCCCTCGGCCATCTTCAGCACCGTGTTGCCGACGAATCCGTCGCAGACGATCACGTCGGCTACTTTCGCGGAGAAAAGGTACGAGGCTTCGATATTACCCACGAAATTGATGCGACCGTCGGCCTTCAGCAGTTCGTAAGCGGCTTTGGTCTGGACATTGCCTTTGGTCTCCTCCTCGCCGATGTTAAGCACCGCGACACGCGGTTTTTCAATGCCCAGCACCGCCTCGGCGTAAATCGAGCCGATCAGTCCGTACTGCTCCAGCACTTCGGGCTTGCAGTCCACGTTCAGGCCCACATCCAACAACAGCGCGGGATGCCCCGTGACCGTGGGAATAAGCGATGAGATCGCGGGGCGGATGACCCCTTCGATGGGTTTGACGGCATACATCGAGCCGACCATCATGGCCCCGGTGGACCCGGCGCTCGCAAAACCGTCGACAGCGCCCTTGGCCAGGTAGCCGAAGCCTACCGTAATGCTCGAATCGGCCTTGGCCTGAAACGCCTTGGCCGGATGGTCGCCCATCTCGATCACCTCGGTAGTGGCAACGATGTCGAACCTGTCGGCCGGACACCCTTCCGAAGAGAGCACGGAGTTAATTTTCCGCTCGTCGCCGAACAACACGATACGGCTGTCCGACCCGACCTTCTCGAGCGCCAGAATAGCGCCCTTCACAGTCGCTTCGGGAGCGTAATCGCCGCCCATGGCGTCTACACCAATCTTTATCATACTCGTGCGATTTGGTTGTTATCTCGCTCTCCGCCACCCACACATACGGCAACGACCATGTGACGCCCGGCCTTATCCGGGTGAAACGGGAGTTCATTACATAAAAAAAAGAGGCAAACCCGGCGGGATGCACTCTTCTGAGCGCCGAAATTATTCGGCAGCCTTCTTCTCGATAGCCAGCTTTCCGCGATAGAAGCCGCACTCGGGGCATACGCGGTGGTACAGGACGGCTGCACCGCAGTTCGAGCAGGTAACCACCGTCGGAACGGTAGCCTTGTAGTTGGTTCTGCGCTTATCGCGTCGCGTCGACGAGACTTTGTGTTTAGGATGTGCCATTTTACAGTATAGATTATAAGTTTAACGTATTTTTAGCTTTTGTTATTTCGTACCGCGGGGCTTTTCCGGCTCCTCTTCTTCGGCTTCCATCTGCTCGCGCAGAGCCGCCAGTTTGGCCCATTCGCCCTCATTGTGCTCTTTCCCGCCTCCGGCCCGGGCCTCGATCGAAGCGAACTCCTGGTCCGAAACGATGCGGAAACGTTCGAGCATTTCGGGATTGCACGCCCCGTCGGGATGCACCCGCTGGTAGGGCAGCGACAGTACGATGCTCTCGTAGATGTACTGTTTGAGGTCCACCTGGTCCTCGCCCGGCAGCATCCACATCACCTCGCCGTCGTATTCGTGCACCTCCTCGGAGAATTTCACCACGAGCTGCCCCTCGAAATCAATGGGTATCCGGCAATCTTCCAGACAGCGGTCGCATTCCACGATGACATAACCCGTAATCGCCACGTCGAGCACGATCCGGCTCTCCGAGCGGTCGGCTCCGACCGTTACGTCACAGCGGCCGTCCTTTATCTCCGTGCTCTGGTACTCCTCAAACAACGATCCGTCCACCTCGAACCGAAATTCGTGGCAGCCCGGCTTCAGCCCCTTATAAGGGATCGCATATCGTTGAGTTTCCCCCATTTATGCACATTTAGTGCGCAAAGTTACGAAAAAATAAGACATTTGCAAAGAAAACTGCGAGATTTAGCGCGTCCGCACGCTTTGCGGCGAGCCCGTCGCAGGATGGTTTTGCATCCGTCGGCCTTTTTTCCTACCTTTGGTGTCGTAACGACACTTTTACCAGCCGGAATGTTTTGCAAAACCGTACACAATATGGTTTTGAACCCATCCGGCGCTTTCGTACCTTACTATATTTATGGACAAAAAAGGATTCACCATCGAAGTCACGAGCCGCTACGACGGGTGGTGGCGGTACAACGCGGCGCTGATGTGCGGCTGTTTCGACGCCGCGGACCAGCGCATCGGATTCGCCTCGGCGGAATCAGCCGTCGCCCCCGCAGGGGCCAACCTCACCGAACGCCCTGCCGACGTTCCTGCCGACCGCAGCGCGGTGCTGGAGACCATGGCCTGCGACCACCTGCTGCTCTACCTCTATATCATCCCCCACACGCTGCCCGCCGGCAACGACATCGACGCCACACGGCCTTTCGAGATCGAACTGCGAATCTCCTATGCCGGACGCCTGCTGCGCACCGAGAAGCGGACGATCAACCAGTGGTCGGGCGCCTCGGTCGAGATGCGCGTGGAAACGAAAAAATAGACGGCGGCCCGACGCGGCCTATCCGCCCGAAAACAAGAAAGGGACCCCGACGGGGTCCCTTTTCTGTCGAATGGCTTCGATTATTTGTTGTTGAAAGCGGCCATCTTCTCGATGAGCATGAGGACCTTGTTCGAGTATCCCCACTCGTTGTCGTACCACGAAACGACCTTTACGAAGGTGTCGGTCAGTGCGATACCGGCAGCCTTGTCGAAGATCGACGTACGGGCGTCGCCCAGGAAGTCCGACGAAACGACAGCCTCCTCGGTGTAACCCAGGATACCTTTCAGTTCGCCTTCCGAAGCCTCCTTCATGGCAGCGCAGATCTCGTCGTACTTGGCGGGCTTGGCCAGGTTCACGGTCAGGTCGACAACCGAAACGTCGAGGGTCGGAACGCGCATCGACATACCGGTCAGCTTACCGTTCAGCTCGGGGATCACCTTGCCTACGGCCTTTGCAGCGCCGGTCGACGAGGGGATGATGTTGCCCGAAGCGGCACGGCCGCCGCGCCAGTCCTTCATCGAGGGACCGTCGACGGTCTTCTGCGTTGCGGTGGTCGAGTGAACGGTGGTCATCAGACCGTCGGTGATGCCGAACTTGTCGTTCAGGACCTTGGCGATCGGTGCAAGGCAGTTCGTGGTGCACGATGCGTTCGAAACGATCGTCTGACCCTTGTAGGTGTCGGTGTTCACGCCGCATACGAACATCGGGGTGTCGTCCTTCGAGGGAGCCGACATAACGACGTACTTGGCACCGGCTGCGATGTGAGCCTCGGCCTTCTCCTTGGTGAGGAACAGACCCGTCGACTCTACGACGTACTCGGCGCCTACCTCGTTCCATTTCAGGTTTGCGGGGTCCTTCTCGGCGGTAACGCGGATCGACTTGCCGTTTACGATCAGCAGGCTCTTCTCGGCGTTGAAATCCACCGTGCCGTTGAAGCGGCCATGCATCGTGTCGTATTTGAGCATGTAAGCCATGTAGTCCACGGGAACCAGGTCGTTGATGCCCACCACTTCGATGTTGTCGTTCGTGCAGGCTGCACGGAACACCAGACGGCCGATACGGCCGAAACCGTTGATACCGATTTTAATAGTTGCCATAATAATTTGAATTATTTGTTAATAAAAGATTTCGTTATTTTTTTCACAGCACAAAAGTACATACTTTATACATTTTACGCAAATAAAAAATTAAATTTTTTTACGAACCGCATACGTACCTGTGCCGCATTCCCTTTGCGTCCTATTGCGCGACCTGCTTGGCCCGCTTGGCCATGGCCGAAGCGAAGACGAAATCGTTGAGTTCGCGGTTGTCGGCGTGGAGGATATCGTCCTTGGTTCCCTCCCACCACTTGCGGCCGCCGTGGATATATACAATTTTCTCGCCGATCTCCATCACCGAGTTCATGTCGTGGGTGTTGATGATCGTCGTGATGCCGTACTCCTGCGTGATCTCGTGAATCAGGTTGTCGATGACGACCGAGGTCTGGGGATCGAGGCCCGAGTTGGGCTCGTCGCAGAAAAGGTAGCGGGGATTCATCACGATGGCGCGGGCGATGGCCACGCGTTTGATCATACCGCCCGACAGCTCGGCCGGATAGAGGCGGTTGGCGTCCTCGAGACGCACGCGCTGGAGGCAGAAATTCACGCGCTCCATCTTCTCCTTCGTGCTCTGCGACGTGAAGAGGTCCAGCGGCAGCCGGACATTCTCCTCGACGGTCGACGAGTCGAGCAGCGCCCCGCCCTGGAAGATCATGCCGATATCCTTGCGGATAGCCTTGCGGTCGCGGAATCCGAGCTTCGTGAAATTGATGTCGTCGTACCACACGTCGCCCGAATCGGGTTCGTGCAGCCCCACGAGGGTTTTCAGCAGCACGGTCTTTCCCGAGCCGCTGCGGCCGATGATGAGGTTGGTCTTCCCGGTCTCGAATTCCACCGAGATATCGTCGAGCACCACGCGCCCGTCGAACGATTTGACGATATGTTCGGCACGTATCATATAAGCAGGACTTGCGTAAGGATGAGGTCGAAAAGCAGGATCACCACACAGCTGGCCACCACGGCGCGCGTCGACGCGGCGCCGACCTCCATCGAGTTGCCCCGGGCGTTGTAGCCGTAGAAGGCCGAGATCGAGGTGATGATATAGGCGAAGACGACTGTTTTGATGAGCGTATAGGTGATCGAATAGGGTTTGAAATCCATCAGCAGGCCGTCGACGTAGTCGGCCGGGATCATGATGCCCGTGACGGCGGCGATGATCCACCCGCCGAGGATGCCGATCAGGATCGAAAGGATCGTGAGGAACGGAAAGAAGAGCATCGCGGCGACGATCTTCGGAAGGATCAGGTACGAGGCCGAATTGACGCCCATGATCTCCAGTGCGTCGATCTGCTCGGTGATGCGCATCGTGCCGATCTCCGAAGCGATCGACGACCCGACCTTGCCGGCGAGGATCAGCGCCACGACCGCCGACGAAAATTCCAGAATCATCGTCTCGCGCGTGGCATAGCCCACCAGCGAACGGGGGATGAACGGCGAATCGAGGTTGATGCACATTTGCAGCGTGATGACCGCGCCGATGAATACCGAGATGATGGCCGTCAGGCCGATCGAGTTGACGCCCAGCGCCTCCATTTCGAAAACGATGCGCCGGCGGTAGATCGCCGCCTTCTCCGGACGGGAAAAAACCTTTCCCATCAGTATGAAATAGCGGCCTATGAGTTCGAATACCTTCAACATGCGGCTACTGTTCCTTTTCCTCCTCGAAATCGACGTAGTCGCCCACGTCCTTCGATACGCGTTTCTCGGGCGTCCCTGCGGTCTTGTGCACCCGCACTTCGCCTTCGCGGCCCCTGCGCTCCCGCTCTGCAAACGGCGAGCCGGAATTCCGCTGCCGGAATCCGCCCCGGGTCTGCTCCCCGAAGCCTTCGCCGAACTGCTCCTCCATCTGTTTGCGGACCTTGTAGATCCGCCAGCGGAAGACCAGCATCAGCACGATTGCCAATACTACGATACCCATAAGAAAGTACAATATAAATAACGCGATGCCTTTCAGCAGCGCGGGGGCGCCGAGCGCCAGTATGACGATAAGGAGCGTCGTGAGCGGATTGCGCTGCACGAAACCCGCCAACGAGTCGATGATTGCCGTGAAGAAATTCATTCCGATTCTGGTTTACATCCCCACAAAGGTAGGGAAAAATCTGCGTATTTCAATTAATTGTCGTAAATTTGGCGGTTGAAAGCAAAAACAAATCACAACCCGATATGTTAACTTCCCTCACCGCCATTTCGCCCGTCGACGGGCGTTACCGTAATAAAACGGAGAAACTGGCCGATTATTTTTCCGAACAGGCCCTCATCCGCTACCGCATCCGCGTCGAAGTCGAGTATTTCATCGCCCTCTGCGAACTGCCTTTGCCGCAGCTTGCCGGGATCGACCGCTCGAAATTCGCCGCCCTGCGCTCGCTGTACACCGATTTCTCGACCGCCGACGCCCAACGCGTCAAAGAGATCGAGTCGGTTACGAACCACGATGTCAAAGCCATCGAGTACATCATTAAGGAAAAAATGGACACTTTGGGGCTCGAAGCCTATAAGGAGTTCGTGCACTTCGGCCTCACGTCGCAGGACATCAACAACACGGCCATCCCGCTCTCGCTGAAAGAGGCCATGACGGGGGTCTACTACCCCGCCGTCGAGGAGGTCCGCGGCAAGCTGGCGTCGTTCGCCGAGCAGTGGCGCGCCGTGCCGATGCTGGCACGCACGCACGGACAGCCCGCCTCGCCGACCTCGCTGGGCAAGGAATTCATGGTCTTCGTCGAGCGCATCGAAAAACAGCTGGCCATGCTCCACGACATCGCCGTGCCGGCCAAGTTCGGCGGCGCCACGGGTAATTTCAACGCCCACCGCGCGGCCTATCCCGGGATCAACTGGGTCGATTTCGCCAACCGCTTCGTGGGCGAGAAACTGGGGCTCTGCCGCTCGCAGTACACCACGCAGATCGAACACTACGATAACCTGGCGGCGATCTTCGACAACATGAAACGCATCGACACCATCCTCATCGACCTTTCGCGCGATATGTGGACCTATATTTCGATGGAGTACTTCAAACAGCAGATCAAAGCCGGGGAGGTCGGTTCGAGCGCCATGCCCCACAAGGTCAACCCCATCGACTTCGAGAACGCCGAGGGCAATTTCGGCATTGCCAACGCCGTCTTCGAGCACCTCGCGTCGAAACTCCCCGTCTCGCGCCTGCAGCGCGACCTGACGGACTCCACCGTCCTGCGCAACATCGGCGTCCCGATGGCCCATGCGGTGATCGCCCTGCAATCGCTGATGAAGGGGCTCAACAAGGTGATCCTCAATCCCGAAGCGCTGGAGCACGACCTGGAGAACAACTGGGCCGTCGTGGCCGAGGGCATCCAGACCATCCTGCGCCGCGAAGGCTTCCCGAAGCCCTACGAGGCGCTGAAAGCCCTCACGCGCACCAACGCCCACATCACCCGCGAATCGATCGCGGCGTTCATCGAAACGCTCGACGTGGCGGAATCGGTCAAAGCGGAGCTGCGGGCCCTCTCGCCTTCGACCTACACGGGCGTGTTCCGGTAGGCCGTCCTCCCGAAAAGCAAAATGCAGGGCCCTTGCGGGACCCTGCATTTTTCATTATATCACGTAGCTACTCCTTGCAGCAGCGCACCGTGTAGCCGTAGGAGCGGTGTACATCCAGCTCCGGATTGATCGAACCGGACACACTGAGCTGCTTTTTAATATACAGGTAATAGGACTTGACCGACGTCGCGTCGGACGACCAGTAACCGCCCGAACCGCCGCTCGCAGCCCGCTGGCCGACAATAGCTCCGGAACTGTACATGCGGTAACCCTGTCCCGGATACCAGGCCGTCTGCCCGTTGTGGGTGTAGGTCACCCCATAGTTCTCGACATCCCATGCCGAAACGCCGTCGATGTAGTCGCGTCCGGAACTCAAATTCTCCCACGCGTCGATCCCCGGGACCCTGTATCCCGGAGGGCACGGATCGTTGAGCTGTTTGGTTTCGCCCCACAACTTCGCGTTGGGTTTCGCCAGCCAGTTGTAGCCGGTCCCGACCGTATTATTATAAAACGTCATAGGATTCGCGGCAGCAGTTTCATACGTCACAGCCGCCTTGGAGAAGCCCCACATTAATGACTCATAGGCGGGATTTACGACGGTAAGCTCTTTCAACTCATCGAAAGCGGTGGTACTTGTCGAGGTTTTCGTTCCCCAGTAGAACGGGTCCTTGCGCCCCCACTGGTAATACATGCCGTAAGCATCCGTGCTGCCGACGGCAGTTCCCACGGCACCCAGGTTGCGGTCCATAAAGACCACGCCGTTCTCATAAGCCATCGTCTGCGGAACGTCGGTCACCCAGATGTGCCAGCTCCACACGATCGCACCCGCCTGCACGAGGGCGACCAGCGCGTTGCCCTTGCCCTCACCGACCGTGAAGACAATCTCCCCGGACTCCTTGTCGAGGGCCACGTCCGAAACCAGCCCTTCCCGGTCGGTCCACATCCAGTCGGCCGTCATGCCGTCGGCCATTTCGATCGCCGGGTCGAAACCCGCCGAAGCCGCTTCGCCCGCACCGTTGCCGCGCACCTTCGCATTGAACGCATAGGTTCCCGGAGCCGAAACCACATAGCAGTTGGCCGTTCCCGAGGCGCTCAGGTCGTCGACCTTCGCCGCCGAAAGCTCTCCGCCGTCGGTCAGCGTGACTTTCACACGCCCCTCCGCCGTCGTCACCGAACGGAACAGAACCACCGACACCTCCTCCGACGCTTTGATCGGCTCCCCGGCGGCATCCACGATTCGCCACGGAGCCGCCTCGCCCGTCGTCACGGTCCAATACCCCTCGTCATCGACATCCGTCACCGGCACGGCACCCGAAACGGGCATCTGCTCCCCCGAAGCGTCTTTCAGCCACGGCGTATCTTTCTCGGCGGCGAGCGTCCAGTAATAAATATCCTCAGCGGCGGCAATCCCGATCAGCGGGGCTTCGACAGCCTCCGCATCGCAGGCAACCGTCACCTCCGTGCCGTCGCGGAACGCAATGAGCGTTCCGGCTTCGCCCTCCGTCACGGCGCCGACCGCCGAGCGCGACATGGCCCCGGCCAGCTCCCGGAGCGTAACGAGCCCGGCATTGAGGTCTTCAGCCTTCTGTTTCAGTTCCGGGGAGACGGGATTGGCGGGGGGGGGTACATCGTCGGGACCGTTGCCCGAATCGCTTTCACATCCGCCGAGGAGCAGCGCCCAGGCGCAAATTACGAATAACTTTTTCATCATGCTTTGTTTTTTAGTTAAATGGTGTTGTCCGTTCCGTCCGGACAGACTTTCCCGACGGCGGCAGATACGCACAGGCGGGAGCGGGAGCAGAAAGTCCCGGCAAAGCATGGCGACAACCTTTTCATCCGACCGTAAAAAGTCTGTCCGAAGAGGTTTGCTGCTGATGAAAAAAGCGAAAGCTGTTAACAAATTGCGCGCAGGCACAATGCCGGCGGCATGTCAGGCGCTCCCTTTCTCCGCAGGAGCAAACTCTCTATCGTGCACGGCAGGTCTTCTGACTCGTCCCGGATGCGGCGCCTTCCCGGTTTTCACCAGTGGCTCAGATTGTCGCATCCTTTCATGCCCTCGACGGGCGGGACTCACAGCAGCGGGAACTGTTGCCGATTCACACGGCATTCCCTTTTAATTCCCCGCGAGGGGAAACCATTGCGGGGACAAAGATAGGCTTTTCCCGCCGGGAAGCAAACGAATCCGGCGGAATATTTGTCCTGCAGGCCTCAAAATCGCTCAAAAAGCCTTTTCGGCCCCGGCCAGCCGTTTTCGGACAACCTCCCTCCGACTTTGGCACGGGCTTTGCGATTATTTCAATCAGCTGCGGCACAGCAACCGCAGTGAGGTTTCTTCATTTATTTAAGTTTGGGTTAGTAGTTTTAGGAGGGCAACCTCCGGGGGCAGCAGGCAATCGTGACGATTCCCTGCTGTTTTTTTGCGTATCCCGCAACGCAGAACCGAAGAGGCGCAGAACCGGGCCAGAAACGCAGCGGCCGTCCATCGCCTTTAAATCTATGCAGCGCAGAACCGGACCGGAAACTCAGCGACCGTCCATCGCCCTCTAAAACCCGCTTCTTAAGCGGGCGGGTCAGAACTCGACCGTGACGCCCAGCGACGGCAGCAAAGTGCCGCTGACCTGTTCGAGTTTCTTCATACGGTAACGCTGCTCCGCGACCGGGAGCGAGGTGTCTATGATCTCGCCTGTGGACATCAGCACGTCGGGCTGGCGGAGTTTTCCCCCGGCGACGTTCTGCAGGTCGATGTAGATGCCCAGCATGCAGCGGCGGAAATAGAAGACCTTGTCGATGCGCACGTCCAGCTGGGCGAAGGCGTCGAGCCGCCCGGCATTGTATTTCGAATAGTCGTAATAGGGCCGTCCCTGCGCATTCCACGCCTCGACGAGCGACGATTTATCTTCGTCGTAAGGCGTGTAGGGCGCACCGCCCACAGCGCTCAGCTTCGCCCCGACGCTCCAGTGGCGCGGCAAATCGTAAGTGCCGCTGACGTTGACCACAAAACGGTTGTCCCACGCCGAAGCGATCCACGGGGCCGAACGGTCGTTGCGGTACTCCGAGCGGAAGAGGGTCACCGACCCCACGACGCTCACACGCCCCGGAATCTGCCAGCGGGCCATCGCCTCCACGCCGTAGGCGCGTCCCTGCGCCGAGGAGACCAGCTCCTCGTTGCCCACCACGCCGTAGTCGTTGCCTTTGCAGGCGAGCGGTATTCCGTCCGTGACCGACAGGGGCACATCCCCGTAACGCTTGTAAAAACCTTCGACCGAGACGATCAGCCGGTCGCGCAGCCGCCAGTCGACGCCGGCGCTGAAAATCCCGACCCGCATGTAGTCGAGCGACTTGTTCACCAACCCGCCCTCCTCTTTGAATCCCAACGCCGTATAGGCCGGCAACTGGTAGTAAAGCCCCGCGCTGCCGCTGACCGACCACGCCGGAGCCAGCGCATAGGAGACCGACGCGCGCGGCGAGAGCTGGTTCCACGGCCGGGCCATACGTCCCGAGTAATCGCACCCGTCGGCCCGCAGTCCCGCCGAGGCGGTGAAACGCTTGTCGGCCGAGGCGTACTCGGCTCCGGCGAAAAGCCCCCAGCCGACGATTCCCAGCCGCGTGTTGTAATCCGAGAGCTGCGACTTGTCGGTGTAGAGCCGTTGCAGCGTGCGGTTCGTATAGTCGGAATAGTTCACCTCGACGCCCTCGCGGACCGTCCAGCGGCCCAGGTAGGAGCGGTTCTCGGCCCGCAGCGCGGTCTTCTGCTCCACGGAACGCAGCCGGAGCGTCAGGTTGTCCTCCGACGAGTCGTCGTTGCGCAGGTATTTGAGATTGCGGTTGTTCAGGTAGTTGTGGCTCAGCGTCACGGTCTGCACGTGGCGGCCGGCATAGTGGCGCCACGAAGCCCCCACCGTGAAGGTCTCCTGCCGGATGCGGGGCAGGTAGCTCAGCAGGTATTCGGCGTCCTCACCCTTCTCGTCGACATTGAGTTTCATGTTGTCGAAGCCCGCCAGGGCCAGCACCGTCAGTTCGTCGCGCTCCGAAAGGCGTGTTTTGACCTTCACCTGCCCGTCGATGTAGTTGGGCAGGAACGGCAGCCCCAGCATTTTGAACAACAGCTGCAGATAGGACTGGCGGAGCGAAAACAGGTATGTGGTCTTGTCGCCGATGTGGCCGCTGCCGCTCAGCCCCACCTCCGAGGCCCCGAGCGTGGCCTTGAAAGTCTGCTTTTCGGCATTGCCGTCGCGCAGGCGGAAATCCAGCACCGAACTCAGCGCCCCGGCCCGGTCAGCGGGAAAAGCCCCCGTATAGAAGCTGATCTCGCGCACGAGGTCGGCATTGACGATACTCACCGGGCCGCCCGTGGCGCCCTGCGTGGCGAAATGGTTGATGTTGGGAATCTCGATCCCGTCCATGTAGAACCGGTTCTCCGCGGGGCCGCCGCCGCGCACGATCAGGTCGTTGCGGTAACCCACAGGCGAAAAGGCCACGCCGGGATAGGAGCGCACGATGCGCGACACGTCGCGGTTCGAGCCGGGGCTCTTCTCGATCTCCTGCAGGCCGATCACCCGCAGGCTCACGGGACTTTCGACCGTGGCCCGGAACGGCGACGGACGCACCGTCACGGCTTCCAGCCGTTCGGCGTCCTCCTCCAGTTCGACCTCGATGAACGGCGTGGCGGCCGACACCATATATTCGGGTGTCGTGACGCTCTTATACCCCACCGACGAGACCGCCAGCCGCCAGATGCCGGGCTTCACCCGTTCGATGCGAAATTTACCCAGCGAATCGGTCGAAGCGCCTTTTTGCTCCTGCCCGGCCAGCACCACGGCGGCATAAGCCACGGGGCGGCGGCTCAGGCGGTCGATCACCCGTCCGCTGACGGCATAGGTCTCCTGCTGTCCCCGCACGGCCGTCGCCGCCGACAGGAACAGAAACAACATCGCAACTTTCAGGAGTTTCATGGTGCAAATATAGCCGATCGGAGCTAATCCGCCACCGTTCCGCCGGAATATTTCGGCAGTAATTTCAGATAAACGAGCAGGATGACGTTCATCAGCAGAGCGTAGACGATGGCCGGAACGGCCATTTCACCGTTGTCGAAGATCAGCGGCGAGGCGGCGATGGCAATGGCCTGCGCGGCGTTCTGCATTCCGACCTCGATGACGATGGTCCTGCGTGCCGCCCGCCCGAGGCGGAACATCCGGGCCAGCAGCGACCCGGCACCCATGGCCAACAGGATGAGCGCCCCGGCGGCCAGCCCCAGCGTCCCGAGGTTTTCGAGGATCGCCGAAGCGTACTGCACGAAAAAGACCGCGGCCAGCAACATCAGCGCCGGAAAGGCCACATGCCCCAGCAGGGCATGAACCCGCCGGGCCGCATCCGGACGCCAATGACGGAACAGAGCTCCCGCGGCCATCGGAAGAAACAGCAGGACAATATTCTGCATCAGCAGTTTTCCCGCCGGGAGTTCGATAGCCGCCTCCGTATGCACGGAGACGAAGCGCGCCGCGAAACCCATCACCACCGGAATCGTGAAGAGCGTAATGACGCTGCTCAGCGCCGTGAGCGTCACCGACAAAGCCACGTCGCCCTTGGCCAGCATCGAAAATACGTTCGACGAACTGCCTCCGGGACAGCAGGCGATCAGCATCAGCCCCATGAACCACACGGGCGGCAGGCGGAACGCCAGCGCCACGCCGAAAGCGATGAGCGGCAGGACCAACAACTGGCCCGCCAACCCTGCGACGACGGCCGCGGGACGGCGGAACACTCCGGCGAAAGCCTGCCGGTCGAGTTCGATACCGAGCTGGAACATCAGCACGATCAGGATGGGAAGCACGATCCAAATGGTATTCATAGCGGCTCGGGAATAAGGATTGAACGACAAAAAAGTCTTCCCGGAAATCCTGAAAGACTTTTTTCATCAGTGGGAACATGCGGATTTGAACCGCAGACCTCCTGCTTGTCGAGCAGGCGCTCTAAACCAACTGAGCTATGCTCCCTGCATAAAAAAACCATCTTCCAAGATGGCTGTACCTCGTGGGAGCTGAGGGATTCGAACCCCCGACCCTCTGCTTGTAAGGCAGACGCTCTGAACCAGCTGAGCTAAGCTCCCCTTTTGCTGAATTGCGAGTGCAAATGTATGATAAATAAATCATTCCTGCAAGTCCTCGCTTCATTTTGGGAAATCTTTTTTCGCTGGCGGTTCGTTCGGTTGACACATTGGTTGACACATTTGCATAAACTCAATGCTGGTTAAACAATAGTGAATTAGTTGATAATCTTATATTTGAATAAGAGAGGACAAACTTTGCAAAGGGGCCTATAAATATACCCCTTTCGCAAAGTCTGTCCTTGCTCTGCTAACAGAAAATCGGCGAAAAATTTTCCCCTCTCGCCGTTCGTCTGTTTTCAGCAATTTTCAGTAGCTTTGATTTCTATAAATAAAAAATCCCCGACCGTATGGCCGAGGATATATCTTTTATATGAACTGCTCTAAATACTTTTCTTTGAATCCAGTCAGCGGGAAACGAAACTCTTTCTGCTTGCCCTCTAATGATGTGTAGCCAAATACGACTGCATCGCTCTTGATATGGGTTTCAAACAAATTGAGGGTGTGATTGGACTTGGGAAATGTTATAAGGTTGGATCATGGAAGCACGAGAATCCCTGCTTTTCAATCTTGCGGGTCTAACCGAAAGGAGAATCCTGCTATGTCCTGCCCCCGTTTGCGGAATCAAATTGACATATCCTTTTCAGGGTCGATGTCGAGTTCTAAATAATAAGTGAATTTCAATGGTGTAGGTTCTGCTGTTTTGCGTCCTACAAATAGGCAGACATTACAATCCCGTGCGTAAGTTACGGATTTGGCAACATAGGAGTACTGAATATCATCGACAGTCTCGGTCTTTGCTTCTCAATCAATTTTTGGTGTTTTATACATTTTAGCTAAAATTTATGTTGTTATTAAATCTTTGATTATGACGTAAATATACGAAAAATTTATGAAATATGCAAGTAATATAAAAAGGACAAACTTGTGCAGAGGGTCTATAAGTTAACCCTTTTGCACAAGTCTGTCCTCTAAAATATTAAAGCAGGTCAATAGACAAATTTAATGCTGTAATTTCGGCTCTCGTTATAGTCGCCTGTCTGAACCTCAGAAACCAATACTTTGGAGATTGTTTTATTGCTGTTGAGTTCGTATTGATAAGTGAGTGTTAAGGTATTAGCAGAATCTTTATGCTTCAATACGGATTTTTGAGGTAAATTTTTACTCTTTTTGCCTAAAAGGCCCCAAAAATGATAACTCCAACGGTATTCATTCACGAAATTTAAGTCTAAATTTATTGGAGTTGCAGTACTTTGTGAGTAAGTAATAGTTGTGGTCCATTCTCCAACTGCGCTATAAGATACAAGATTTCCATTATTCCAATTATATGTATATTGTTGGTTGGAGTAACTGGGTTGTTGATTCTGCAAGTACCCATTTTTATAAGAATAGGTAGTATAATCATTATTAGGGTCTGTTTCTTTTTCAATATAGCCATCTGTGTTCTGGTCACATATATAGACTTCGGTATAAGAACGGTCAGGCTCGGTATAATCAGTTTGTTTATATGTTATAGTCATTTTATTTTCGTTATAAGAAAATAAAAACTCTTCCTTGCCATCAGTTCTTTCAGCAGAACTTATATGGCTAATCCGATTTTGACTATCATACTCAAAATAGACAATATCTGTCTCTCCGTATTCTTCCGTAATAATACACTGTTTAACTAATACGGGTTTATCCGAAACGTGCCCGTTGTCATCATCATCGGAGCATGCCGAGAAAGAAACTGCCGCAAACATAGCGGCCACCAATAAAAACAACTTTTTCATAGTTGTAATAAGTTTAGTTTGTCGCTACGCACCACCGCGACGGTTAATTTTTGGATTTAAGGAAACAGAAAGCGTGGTGCCGAAAACTTATTTAGTCAAACAGGTCGTAGGAAACCCAAGGTATAAATAAGCAACAGCCCCACGCCTATATCCACGAATGGATATGACGCGGCAAGATGTCTGCCTTTCTCTACCTTGTCCGAATTTCCTACGTTCGTTTGACGAGAATAAGCAACACTTTCCGTGTTTGTCGTATGTCCCACAAAGATAGACAAGACAAACTAAAAAGCAAAACATCTTTCCGATTTCTCGGAACTGTTGCTCGACTATAAATAAAACCTCCTATGAAAAATCATAGGAGGCTAGGTCGGATTATTTTTTCTTTTGTGGTTTAGGTGACGCTCTTTGAGGCTCTGGTGGTAGGTTGGGCTGTCCTATGCGTGCTAATCGTCCAATTTCTTGAAACGGTTTGTAGGCCGTGTTTATTTCATTGAATATATTTAACGAATGATTGAAACTAGCAAATGAGTTTAGCCATTCTGGTGTACTGATACTTGCCCATGCATCAATCTCTGATTTCTGAATATTATTTAGTTTTGCTTCTAAATTTTTCTTTTCTTTTTCACTAATTGCGAGTTGATTGATTGCGTCTTGCAGTTGCTTTGTTGCCACTTCTTTTTCACGAATAATTAGTGCCTGCTCCTCTTGCATTTTTTGGAAGTGATTGCGTAACCTCAATATAAAAACACCCATTTCATCTGCACTTCCTGCCAATCTGTTAAATATCAACAAATATTGGGCAAGCAAGGGATTATCCATATCATAAGGGTATCTAACAGTATGATCAATCTCACTCCATGCTTCTTCGAAAATAGTTCTTACTTGAATTTCTGCATAAGTTTTCAATTTTGTTGGCTGGCTTTCTATTATATAATGAATTGATCTATAACCACTTTTGTGTTCTTTAGGGATGCATTTATTCTCTTCAAAAATATTTTTATCATCCCCTGCTCTATGATATGCAATGACATCCTCTTTCAAATTCCATGTATCTATAATATTCTGATGAATAGTAACCCATTCTTCTTTAAAAAGATGCAATACTCGAATTCCAATTAAATCAGTTATCTCTGTTAAATATGTAGCAATCGTGATTTTTCTTTCAGGATTCTCACCTTTTTTTCTAATAATTTTCTCAATTAAATGTTCTGCATCTTTAACACGGTATCTAACAGAATGAACATGAGGCATTTTTGACAAAGAGCGAAAAATAGAAATAGCGGCCTCTTCTAAATGAGGAATCTTTTTTAAATAGTCATTATATATATTCGAAAGTTCTTTCCATGTTAATTTTGTGTTGCTGAAATCTTCTTCTTTGATATTATATTTTTCAAAGAAAGTCGCTTGATCTATTAATTGAGCCATGGACTTAATATTTTAATATATTCGTTATCACAAATATAGCATATAAAGCCTATTATTTCTTCTTTTGTTGTTATCTTTTTAAGATTAAGTCTGCATAACCGCCGTAATTGCAATGTGCAAATCGCTTGTATTGGCAATTATTGAGAATATGCCAGCACGAAAACGAAAATTAGGGGTAGTAAAATCTTATCGAGATTATAATACCCCTAATTTCTGTAATTTACAAGTTCCAATAAATAGAAATACGGATGCAGTTCTATTCTCCTGCAATCTGCCGTATAACGCTATCCATGTAGATAGATTGTCCGCTCGCTAACCTGCCCCACCAACAGCAATCATATTCCTCAATGATTACCTCTCCCTCACGTTTCAGTTGTTCTGCCAGCCAACTATCAATCAGCCACCACTCCATAACATCACCATTGAAAGGATAGATATATTCTTCGGGTAGCAGGTGCTTGTTCAACATTTCATCCACGACTGCGGTTTGATTCGTCAGTACGCAGTTCTCCACTAATCGCCGTGCAGTCATAATAGGTGCTGTTGTGTGGCGATATTACGGAGCCATTGATTAGCGAATGTCGTGTGGTCTGCCTGCAAGCGACGGTTCAGAAAGATACCATCTTCCGACCATTTTATGCTGTTCTGCTCTATACCGCAGTAGTCATTGCGGTAATAGTACGGAATGAATTGCTGTGTTTCTTTGTGCAGGGCAAACAACATTTCGGGGTCGCGCATGGCATCTCCGTTCTGTTGTCCGTAATGAGCCAGCGAGAAAAAGTTGTAGTTGTCGATACGGCCGATTAGTTCAATGTAGACGGGCATATAAGTACCGTCCGAGTTGTCGATTTTGGTTGTTTGCAGAGCCAACAATGCGCGGAAAATCTCCGCCGCCTTTCTGTCAAGTGTTTTCATATATAAAATGATTTTACATTTGACAATAGGGAGGGGGCTTTGATAGGGAGTAGCTTTATATGTGGGGGGGGGTATATTTTACCCAATAAGCTACCCAAAAGAAAAAACGACAAGGACAAACATTGTCAAGGGGTATGAATTATAGACCCCTTGTCAATGTCTGTCCTCTGTCTATCAGTCTCTAAAACTCGAACTTCCTCCGTCCGAATTTAAAGGCCCTTGCTCCTCCCTGCTTGCAGTCCTCCAACTCGAAGAACAGCCCGATTATTTTCCTGTCGACCCGACTGTTGAATGGAATGCCGTTATCGGTTATCAACTGCCGCATAAAAGTATTGACCTCGTTAGCGGGAACAATGTCGCCCGTGTGGAACCGACCATATACGGCCTGCTGCATCTTCTCGGAGGTCAGCAGCCGATTTTCTGCATCACAGCCCAATGCGGCTTCTATCTTGCGCCTGTCGTACCCTAATGTTTCGATACGCTCTGCACCGAGTTGCATGAACGCTTTCACCATTACGCTGAACTCGTCCCCTAACTCCTCCATCAGATAGGACGCTTCGGCTTCGGGCTTGTCTTCCGTCAGTTTGGTCAGTTGCGCCGTTACCTCCTGCCACAACTCTTTTGCGTTCAATCTTCCCGACTGTCTGCGCAGACGGTCTTCGTCTGTAACGGGGGCTTTGTAATGATATATCTTCGTGTGGAACGGTGCATCTGTGTAAGCCGCCTCCAATGCGGAGGGAGATTGATAATACCCGCTGATTTTCTCGTCCTCCCACGCATTGTCCCACATGAAATGGTTGCGTTTCCCGTCGCGGGTAATGAACCGTTTGTAATCCATGCCGTTCAAGGCTTGCAGGAGTACATCCCGCTCTATATCGTTTTCGGTCTTAATAGTTGCTACCTGCTTGTAGATATTCTCGGCGCTTGTCAGTTGGTGATTGAGCGTTTCACGGGATATACAGGGCAGGCTGTCGCTCGTATTCGTTATATGGTATGCCTGCGCCACACCGTTACGGAACCGCCCGATAGCCTGCACGACCTCTGTCTGCGGGTCTATCATCGAATAAGGAGCGCGGAGTACGTCCGTCAGTACAATGACATTCGGTTTATAATCCAATTTGATGTCCACCGCCGAGTAGAAACGACTGGTAAAGAAATTCACCTCGGCCAACTCCGTAAGGTTATCGCTCACTTCCGAGAAATCTTGCCTTTTGAGTTTTTTGACACTTTTTTCGCTACAAAAGACTTTGCACCGTCCTTGCAGTTTGAGCGTCTGAATAAGGCTCAATGTCGTGTCTGTGGAGTTCAGAAAAATGCAGTTTTTTTTGTTCTCCTTGTCGAACCGTGCCAACAGCATTCGCAATACCCTGACCGTATTATTGGTAATGCAGACCGTTAGCGGCTGTCGGTAATCGTAAGTCGGGACGATACGCAACATTTCAAAACCTTGCTTTGCAAAACGAGGGTCGGACGGAACGATGGGCGTTGCCGAAACCATTGCCTTGTTTCTGAATCTGAAAAAGTCCTCGACGGGCAGGTAAATATCCCCGCGGTAGCCCACATCCTGTATGGCCTTTTCGCACTCGTCGAACAAGAGGAAATAATCCTCGAATATCGGAGTATTCGTTTCATACATGGCAGGCAATACCTTTTTGTCGAAGCCTTCGGGCGTCGTAATGATTTTACGATAGCCGTCATGCTCCCCAGCAAGATAGGCTTTCACGTCTTCTTTACTCGTTCCCTCGTACACGGCAAAAAGGAACGAATGTTGAGCCTTTTTCCCGACGATAACGGGTACATTCGGCTCGATAATGATAGAATGACGGGCGGCATTAATCTCCAACGTCGTTGCACCGCAACCTGTCATTGTTTTGTTAAGGATGGTATTCGTCGGTATCTCCTTAATTACATCCGAGAGCCACTCTCCTTTGTTTATATTTAAGTCTTTACGAATCATTTTAAAGATTTATGGGAAGCGGGCGGTAACCCGCTCCCCTATTATACATTCAGTTACTCGAAAATTGCCGTTACATCCGTCATCGCTTCTGCGGGCATGATGACTTTTCCATTGGGAAATAGGTATTTGCGCATAAGATAACCATTGCCGTTTTTGGTCTCGACATATTCTTCACGGTATCTGCGGGTATGCTGACGGATTTCTTTTTCCACTTCGGTCAGCCATTCGTGCTGGCCGCAGTTTGCGCTCTCTGCGGAATACTCCGAGATTTCGGGCAATTCCTTGCCTTGCAGGACCGCCAGCAGGTAATTCCATATTTGAGAGTTGAGCAAGATTTTACCCTGTAATTCGGTCTTGCCCTTACGCAGACCTACCCATGCATATTTATTCCCTGCCACATCTACGCGCGGGGTTAAAATCAGTGAGTCGATTCCGTGTGCAACGGCTTTCTGTACGGTTTGCACCATTGCCTGATTGTTGCCTGATTTCATCGTTACGATGCGACGAGCCTTTTTCTGAATACTATTGGCAGCTGCCTGCTGCTCTGCTTTATTATTTAAATCAATCATTTTTGTAAATAAATTTAATTTTACCTCCACTTGCTTGGGCTTTCGGCTTGCTCCCGTAATCTTTTAGCTGGCCAGCGTGTTTGATTACAGTCACAAATTTCCCACTTTCTACGACCAAAAAAGAGAAAGAATAGGCAGCGAAAATGCTACCTATTCTTTCTAAAATCGGAGTATGTAAAAATCGAATTATAGCAAATCGTCGAAACGCGGGTTATGCAATGGGCGGTGCAGTTCTGCTTCAAACGCGGCGCGTTCTGCTTCGTTCATTTCCGAATAACTCATTGGAATAAAGCGGGGCTTTTTATCCATTTTCAGCATATATTTAATGCGTCCTGCTACCAACTGTTCATCAACCGCTTCGTCTTCGGTAATCATATCGAGATGACAGAGGTAGTTGGTAATGATTTTACATAGTCCTGTGCTGGTGGCTTTCTTATCTTTGGCGGCATCTTTGAACATTGCATATGTCCCGTATATGATGCAGTCGGCAATGGGATTGGACGATGTACGGCCTGCTTTCTGATAACGTTTCAGTTCGCGGCGGGCATCTTCGGCGGAATGGATGTTACCTAAATGTTCTTTGCAGTAATTCGATAAGGCAGAGCGCAACATCCAATTACTGTAATTCGGAATGATGATTTTACGGTGAAAATTCTTTACACCTTTATTGATGGTAAGAATTATTTCGTTTGTCATTTTGGAGCGGACGGGTGTTTCTTGACAGAACAGGTAGAGTTCCAGCAATTCTCTGCGCATGGTTTGATGGTAATATTCTCCTATATCCATCAGGTCGCTGAAATTGTCTCCTTCCGCTTGTTCTTTTATCTCGGCTCGGAGAAAGGCGCAGTCTAAAAACTTAAAGACCCAAAGGAGCATTTCTTTTTCGTCGTCTGCTATCGGTTCGATATATTTTGCGATTGTTTTATCTTCATCAAAAAGACGATCGAAAAGTAATATTTCCGTTCGGAAGAAGATTGTTACAAACTCTTCTTTCTGAAAGGGAATAGCTTCATAGAAATACAAAGCATCCATTCCATAATACTTTTTTGTGTAATACAGCACTCGCTGAAATGTTTTCCAATCCATATCGTATTGGAGCAGTTTTGGAATCTCGTCCATAATTTTAGGGGTTAGATAACCCAAATATACGAAAAAAAGAAAAAAGGATTACCCGCACACGCAGATAATCCTTACTTGAAAAGAGGACAGACATTGTAAAAGGGTTTATCTTTTAGACCCTTTTACAAAGTTTGTCCTTGCTCCGTTTTACAATAAATTTTGCATTGCCGCGTCGATTTGAGAGTTCTCGAAACTATCCAAGTAAATCTGTGTCGTGGATAAATCGGAATGTCCCAGCGATTCGGAAATCAAGGCTACGCTTACACCCGACCTTTTGAGCACGGTGGCAAACGTATGCCGAGCGACATAGGTAGTCAGATGTTCGATGCCAACCCGTTGTCCGATTTTACGTAACCAACGATTCGTGTTCGTCAGCACCTTATGCATTCGGTCATATCTCTGCTGTTCTGTCCTATGCACACGGCGGTCGAGTATCGGAAAAATATAATCTTCATCCGTCTGTCCTTGTCGCTGGTATTTGACAATGATATTCCGCATTTCTTCCGTCAGCAGAAAATTGATAGGCTTGCCCGTTTTCTTGCGAACGTATTGCACCCGTCCGTCCCGTACATTCCCGTATTTCAGCAGGGCGATGTCTGCAAAGTTAATCCCTGCTCCGAAATAGCTGAACACGAATATATCACGCGCCAATCGTTCGGAGGGATAGCCTTGTGATAAGTCGAGTGCAATAACCTTGCGCACATCCTCTTTCGTGATGGCCCGTTTCTTCGTCCGCGTATCGAATTTGCTGACTTTATAGGCATCGAATGGGTAATAGTCCCGTTTCACCAACTGCAATTCTACCGCCTTGTTGAACACGCTACGCAACGTTCGAAAGAGCTGGCTGATGGTCGTATCACCGCAACCGCTCATCCGTAACCAATTCTCGTAACGACGCAACCACACGGCGTCAATATCGCTGAACGGAATTTGCAACCGCTGCCCCGTGAATTTCAGCAACGATGTACGGGAGTATTTGTAAACGCCTGCATTGCCGAGTTTACCGCCGCGTTTCATGTCGTCAATCAGTTTATCGTACAATTCGACCACCGTAACGCAACGGACTTGGTTGTGAAAATGAGACACGAGCGTTTCCACCGTGTATTCACGTTGCTGGGTGGTCATTTCGACAATCAAATCGTTGTATTCCGCTGTTTTTGCGGCTATCAGCCGTTCGATTTGCTCCTTGTTGGGACAATTCCGTTTGGGCTTGCCTTTTTCGAAATCCCAAAACTTTTCTTGCAGGGAAAGGCCGAGCGAAACGTATTTGCGTTTGCGGTCTTTCGTAACTCGGAGCATTAAAGGAAATGTGCCGTCTTTGAGCGGCTTGGACTTGTAACAAACAACCTCTACGGTAGCTTTCATCGTGTAAATCTCGGTTTACACACTGGTTTACACAAACGGGCAAAAAACGTGTAAACCGACCACGGAGGTACACAAAAGAAAAACGACCTACATTGCTGTAAGTCGTTGATTTTCAGTTGTGGGAGCTGAGGGATTCGAACCCCCGACCCTCTGCTTGTAAGGCAGACGCTC
>ERZ838577.633-NODE-633-length-53442-cov-24.078596_pt1 | contig 53442 bp, 34 predicted proteins | sample MGYA00519682_ERZ838577 | MGnify/ENA primary metagenome ERZ838577 (study PRJEB31850, sample SAMEA3708838) | human gut metagenome | biome: human gut; feature: human-associated habitat; material: faeces | place: China | collected 2014 ...
TAAACTATTGCAGTAAAGGAGTAAGAAAAGTGTGAAGTAAATTTAGGCATAGTCAAATTGGCTATACGGTTCTGCCAGATGGGCCGTTTTGCCTGCCGGTATGAGCCGTTTTGCACTCTGAAACGGCCCGTTTTGCACTGCCATACGGCCCGTTTTGCCAACAGGCTGGCTGCCAGGCGGTTGCGCTTGCAGCCCGGCCGGCTCATTTCCGTGCCCCGTCGGCGTGGCCGCCCCCGGGCCTTGGCGCCCCTTCGGCGTTGCGCTCACTGTCCGTCGTCGGGCCATAGCGTCAGCTGCGTGTTGCCCAGCAGGTTGAACGTCCGCCGATGGAATGGGGTGATTCCGAATGTTTTTATTGCATTTCGGTGCTTTTTCGTGGGGTAGCCTTTGTTGCTCTGCCAGTCGTATTGGGGGTATTGTTCGGCCAGTTTGTCCATGTAGTCGTCGCGATAGGTCTTGGCCAGAATGCTCGCGGCGGCTATGGCGAGATACTTTCCGTCGCCTTTCACTATGGTGGAATAGGGCAGGCCGGCGTAAGGCTTAAACCGGTTGCCGTCTACAATCACGGCTTCCGGTCGCACCTTGAGGGCGTCGAGGGCGCGGTGCATGGCCAGAATGCTGGCGTTGAGAATGTTGATGCGGTCAATCTCTTCGGGCGTCACAATGCCCACGGCCCATGCCACGGCGTCGCGCTCAATCTCTTCGCGCAGGCGGTTGCGGCTCTTGGCCGACAGCTGTTTGGAGTCGTTGAGGGCGTCGTTGCGGTAGTCGGGCGGCAGAATCACGGCGGCGGCATAAACGCTTCCGGCCAGGCACCCGCGCCCGGCCTCGTCGCATCCGGCCTCGACGAGCCCGTCGTAGTAATGGCTCTCGAGCGCGGCAGGCTTCAGTTTTGTCATTTCCAGGTTTGTTTTGCGGTTGTTGTCTGTGTTAGCGTCGCGCCGCCGGGCGGTTTGTCGCCACAATAATGATAACCGCCGTGGCCGCTGTTTTATTGTGTCGCGCCTTCACTTGTTTGCCTCTGCGCCGCAATCCGTGCCACAGGCCTGTATGTGCCGCTCCGCTCCGCCGGGCGTTTGGCTGGCGTGGCGGCTTTAAGTTTCTGTTGCATTTGGCCCTTGTTTTATTAAATAATATGTAATATGGCGGTTTATTGTTTATCTTACAATCTTGAGAAATACATGGCTTAAATCTGGCAAATCGAAAGTTTTATATCTCACAAAGAATGTTTTTATGTATTTATTTTGTGTTTTTAAAAGATTGTGTTATATTTGCCGGCGAATAATCATTAACATTAACCAACAATTGATGCGTATGAAAACTTTACCAGCTTTAATCATTGCCTTTGGCTTGAGCATTGCAACGTACGCTCAGCAGTTGCCCGGCAAGCCGGCGGACATACTGCCAAAGACATTCAACCCACTGAATTTTCAACGCCAGTATGACGGCAAACTACTAATGTAACAGGCAGCGAAGCACAGGCAGGTGCTGTCGAGTCATCCTGTGGCAAGGCCCAAGCCTACGGGCCTGAAGCGCGCCGACGGCCAGTCGGTGGACACCGTGGCTTATTTCACCGCAGCCCAGACATACATGAAAAACTATTCGTTCACCTACGACGGCGGCGACATCAAGATATACGACATAGGCATTGCCGTCGACGGGACGAAGGTAACGTTTAAGAACCTGTTCAACCTCTACGACCCCGACAACACGTATTACGTCAACACGGAGTATCCCGTAGAGGGCGTTTACGACCCGCAGCAGAAGACAATCACCATACCCGCGTCTACCAACTTTGCCAACGCAACGGTTGTGGGCATACTTGGCGGGGCCTATGTGGGCACGCTCATTTGCGGCACCGTTGACGAAGAGGGCACGCTAAGCCCCCAGACGGAGCTGGTGTTCAACGTTGAAGGCGACTTCGAGGCCATCACCACCGACCAGAGCTTCGGCGTGGCGCAATACACGGCCAACGGGTCGCAGTCGTACGGGCAGTATGTCACTTACCGCAGTTTCAGGGCCGTGCTGCCCAAGGCCGGCTCGCAGCTGGTGGCCTTCAACAGCAGCTTCGACTTCGGCACTACATTCCCCAACACGCCTATCGACCGCAGCGTGACGCTGATAAACATGGGGGCCGACGCCGCCGACTTCGTCACGACGGTAGAGTCTGACGGCGAATCGTTCACGTCGGCCGACGGCATGGGCTCCGTTGGCGGCCAAGACACGGCGAGCGTCACGTTCAGGTTCTCGGCCGCCGAGCCCGGCGAGTATGAGGGCATAGCCATGATTGAATATGAGAACGCGGCCGGCAGCGCCGAGCCCATACTGATGCAGCTCGGTGGGGTGGTTGAGCCCTTTCCCGACTACAGCGGCATCGTGAAGGGCGGCGACTTCGAGTTCTCCACCGGAGTGGACTATCCTTTCGCCATGCAGACCCTCGACGACGGCACCGCCGTGGCGCAGTCGATGACCCACGGCGACGGCAACGCCTCGTCGTGGCTCAACGTCAAGTTCACCGTGCCCGACGGGCAGGTGGGCCGCTTCTCGTGGAAAGGCAAGAGCTTCAACACCGGCTACTGGTACTCAAACGCCGGCGGGATGTTCGTCGACGACATGAACACGGCCTATGCCAGCTATACCGACGCCGAGGCGACCATCGACGGCGAGGTGGAACTGGCCCCGGGCGAGCACAATGTGAAGTTCCAGTATGACAGCTACTATTACTCCGGCATCGACGACAACCACCTGTATGTCTACGACCTGTGCCTGGAGAGCAGTCCGGCCGACGCCAACGCGGCCGAGCTGGTGACGCCGACGGTAGACTTCGGCAACTTCATCGTCGAGGGAAACACCGTTGAGGGACAGGCCGAGATAACGCTCCTCAACAAGGGGCTCGCCCCGCTTACGGTCAATGCCGTGGGGTGTGACAACGAGGCCTTTACGGTGCTGAGGCCCTCGGGCTCTGCCGAGATACTTAAGCAGCTGGCTGTGCAGGTGGCGTTCAGGGCCGACAAGGCCGGCACCTACGAGGGAAAGGCCACGCTGGAGACCAGCGCCGGCAACTTCGAGGTGACGCTGAAGGCGCTTGTGAGGGATATGCCCGACTTCAGCAAGATAGTGGCCGAGGGCGCAGAGAGCATGACGTTCACGACCAACTCGCAGAGCCCGTTCATCGTAGAGGGCGACATGGCCTACAACGCAAGCTCGCAGCAGCCCGACTACACGGCCAACACGGCGTGGCTGCAGGTAAACTTCTCGGTGCCCTCGGGCAAGGTCGGCTACCTCTCGTGGGACGGACACTCGTATGGCACGCCGGGCACAAGCTACTCGGGCGACTACTCCATGTTTGAGATATCCCACCCGATGAACAGCGGCACTACCAACGCCTTCGGCGATACCGACGCCGGCTCGGAGGCAGTGTTCGGCAGCAGTGATACGTGGAGGTCGTTCCTGACCTGCATCCCCGGCGACCATTACATCAAGTTCTCGTTCTACCAGTGTGGCGACACGGTGTTCCACGGGAAAGACCGCCTCGAGCTGAGCAACCTCAGGCTGCACGTCATTGACTTCGAGGAGCACTCGGCCGAGCTGCTCGACACCGAGGTGGTGTTCGACTCCACCTATGTGGGCAACCAGCGGTACACCGTGGCCAGGGTGAGGCTGCACAACACGGGCAGCCTTGACCTCGTGGTCAACTCGATAGAGGGCAACGCCCCGTTCTACGGAATAACGCCAACGTCTGCCGCGGCGTTCGACAAGGAGCTCGAAGTGGAGCTGTGGTTCTACCCGTCGGAGCCGGGCGACTTCGAGGGACAGCTGACAATAAAGACCAACGCCGGCGACTTCGTGGTAGACTGCAAGGGAGTGGCGCGCAGCTCTGACGGCTTGCTGCTCATCGGCGACATTGAAGACCAGGCCTACGGATGGAGCTATTACGATGCCGACCTCGACGGGGAGTGCTGGAACCTGGGCTACAACCTCTTCGCTGGCTACTATCCCGAGTGGTGCCACAGAGGCAACGACTGCATAGGCTCGGCGTCATACAGTTTCTACAACGGCGACATTGAGCCCGACAACTGGCTGTTCTCGCCTGCCATAACCATCCCTGCCGACGGCGCGGTGATGCGTTGGTATGCCGGGTCGCACAGTTCGCACAGGCCGAGCGAGACATACAGCGTCTACGTGGCAACGCCCGAGCAGGTGGCCGATGCCGGCAGCCTTGGCTCGCTCACGCCGTTGCTCACCCAGACGCTCGACACCCTCGATGCCAGCGTGTGGCGCGAGAACGTGGTAGACCTGGGCGACTACGCCGGGCAGACGGTCAACATCTGCTTCCGCCACCACGACTGCATGGGCCAGTATGTGCTCAAGCTCGACGACATATTCGTGTTCACACGCGACGGATGGGCTTCGGGCATCAAGCCTGCGGCGTCTCCCACGGCCAAGCCTGTGGCCCAGGAGATTTACAACGCGGCCGGAGTGCGCGTCGCGACGCTGGCACGCGGACTGAACATAGTGAAGGTTTATTATGACGACGGTACCGTAAGGACTAACAAAATATTGAGGAAATGATGAAGAAGACCATTTTATCTATCATGGCAATGCTCTCGCTCGGGCTGCAGGGATATGCAGATGTGTCGGGCATCAACGTGGGGTATTGCAACGGGGAAGTGAGCACGAGCGGCAACATTGCCTCGTCTGAGAAAGACGTTTGGATAAGCGCAGCAATCTATATTCCCGCCGGCACCATTGCGACATACGGCGGCAACAGCATAGACTCCATAAGGGCGGGACTGGCATCGAAGCTCAATGTGGACACGCTGACGGTGTGGGTGCGCAGCGAACTCGACGGCGACAACATCGCCGAGGGCCGTATCACCACCGACTCTGAGGTTAAGATTGCGAAAGGATGGAACGTGGTGGGGCTCGAGACGCCTTACGACATACCCGAGGATGGCTCCGCCGGCCTTTACATTGGCTACTCGTTCCATCAGAAGGGGGCTTCGTTCGGGCTCTCCACGCTGTCGGTGCCTACTCCGGGCGGCCTCTATGTCAAGATGCCGGGCGAAGAGTGGGCCGACAGGGGCAGCGAGGGGACGCTGTGTGTTGAGGGGCTTGTGTATGGCGACAGGCTGCCTTCGGTAAACCTTGCGCTCACAGATGTGAGCCTGCAAAAGCGTTACGCAATACAGAAAGGCACTCTCACGGTGTCGGGAAGCGTCAAGAACCTGGCCACGGTGACCGTCAGCGGCTTTGACGTCATTGTCGATGCCGAGGGCGGGACAGGCCCTTGCGCGGCACATGTAGACGCTAACCTGGCATACAACGAGACGATGGACTTCAGCGTTACGGTTGAGCCGGGCATAACGGACGAGGGCGACGGAGTGAGCGAAGCCACCGTGACGATAGGCAACATTGCCGAGGGGGCCGACGAAGACCCGTCTGACAACATGCTTTCCGGGTCGTTTGAGGTGGTGACGCACGATTTCACGCGCAACATCATCGTCGAGGAATTCACCACGGAGCAGTGCCCCAACTGTCCGCGCGTGGCCGCCTACATCAATGGTGCCCTCGAGTCGGGCCAGTATGACGGCCGTGTTTTCGTTGCCTGCCACCATTCGGGGTATTACACCGACTGGCTTACGGCCTCGTTTGCAACCGACTATCTGTGGTTCTACAACGCCGGGGGAAGCACCTATGCGCCTGCCATGATGATAGACCGCTACAACTTCAGCGGTAGCACGCCGGTGATGTGCCCCACGTCGCAGGGCGAGATGGAGGCTTACTGGAACGCTCGGCTGGCCGAGCCGGCTTACGTTTCGATGGAGGTTGAGGCCGCCGTTGACGAGGCAGACAACAACAAGGTCAGGGTGACGGTGAGCGGGGCGAAGTCAATCGACGCCATTTGCGACAATCCGCGCATCACTGTCTACCTGCTCGAAGACGCAATAAGCGCGAGGAGCCAGGCCGGGGCGTCGGGCAGTTTCACCCACAACCATGTGGTGAGGGCCTGCAACAGCACGTGGGGCGACGCCATAGAGTGGACTGGCGACGACTATGTCTACTCTTGCGAGTTTGTGTTGAGCTCCCAGTGGGTGCGCGACAATCTGCAGGCTGTGGCCTTCATATATAATTACGACGACGAGGATGCCACGGCATGTGAGGTTGCCAATGCCGGTGGAATAAGGTATGCCGACTTTGAAAACGCCGTTGCCGACGGCATAACGGCTGCAGAGGCCGATGCGACCGAAGCCGCTGCATACTACACTCTGTCGGGCGACAGGGTGGCGGAGGGCAGCCTTCGCAGTGGCATATACATAGTTAAGTCGGCCGGAAAGTGCCGTAAGGTGGTTGTAAAGTAGTGTTGGTTGAAGCCTGTTGAGGCTTCAGCAGGGTCATGGCCCTCGCCGGTTGGTGCCGGCGGGGGCCTTTTCTGTGCTGCCGGCATGCCGTCTCTCGGCGGTTGCCGGCCCTCGGCACGGCTTCCGGGGCTGTCGGCGGAGATGGCTGCGTGGCCATTGGCTGATGGTGGTTCTTGTTTGGCCGTGATTGTGAACGGTTGTTAATGCTTAGTAATTGTTAACCAACAAACTTGCAGAATGAACATATTGTGCGCAAAAGATAGGTTACTTTGCATCGTACAATTAAACAAACAAGACAATAATATATATGGAAATGAAAGAGGAAATGACATTGACAACCGGTGTGAGGGTGGCAGACGGCACAGCCACGGCATCCGTCATGGTGGCAAAGGCGGCACGGAGAGTGCTCTCGCCTTTGGCAAAGTATTACTCTGGTGTGCTCGGTGTGGAGCTTGGCATCAGGCAGACGTTGAAGCTGTTGAACGCCCAAGCGGCGTTTTTCCTGACGGTTTTTCCTGTCGACTGCCCCCTGGCGCTACGCGCGGCCTGCCTTGCGTGGCTCGTGGCGGCGCTGGGCGGATGTCGCCGTCTGGGGCTGAAGGTGGAGGAATGAGCGGCATCGGCGGTCTCGGCCACGGTGTCTTTCGCTGGCCGGTTGCGGCATTCGGCCCATTGAAATGGTGTGGTTGGCAACGCTGATATTGCCAGGCAGACAGAATAAAGTTATGCCCCGGCCTGCAAGCCTTGTGTTGGTTTGCAGGCCGGGGCATGTGTTTTTCCCGTTGCCGGGCTTTTTCCTGGCATTCGTTTGCCTTCCGTCGGGCGGCACATTTGGCTGCGCCTTGCCGCCGTTGTTGGCCCTTTGCCGATGGAATGGGGCTTTTTCTGCACTTTCTTTGCTGTTTTGCAGCCATTCACGGGCGCAGTGGCGGTTTGCCTGTTTGCCCCAACCTGCTTGCGCCAATGCCCGCCATGGTATACATGCAAGGGCTTGTGGCCTGTCGTAGGCAGGCGTCGTGTTGGGCGGGGCGGCACATGCGGGCTGCCGCCGGCGGTCAGAACATGCGGCTAACGCGGCGCACTCCGTCGACGAGGGCGTCCACTTCGTCTTTCGTGTTGTACAGGGCGAACGACGCACGCACCGTTCCGAGTATGCCCAGACGGTCCATCAGGGGCTGTGCGCAGTGGTGGCCCGTGCGCACGGCAATGCCCAGCCGGTCGAGCAGGGTGCCCATGTCGAGGTGGTGGATGTCGCCCACGAGGAACGAAACGACGGCGTCCTTATGGTCGGATTGGCCGAAAAGCCTGATTCCATCGATGCCGCCGAGTTGCTCCATGCAGTAAGTGGTGAGCTCGTGCTCGTGGGCCGCGATGTTGTCGAGGCCAATCCGCCCGATGTATTCGATGGCCTTTGCCAGTCCGTGTGTGGCGATGTAGTCGGGCGTGCCGGCCTCAAACTTGAACGGCAGGTGCTCAAACACCGTCTTCTCGAAGCTCACGCTCTCTATCATCTCGCCGCCACCCTGGTATGGCGGCAGCCGGTCGAGCCACTCCTCCTTGCCGTAGAGCACGCCGATGCCGGTGGGCCCGTACATCTTGTGGCCGCTGAACACGAAGAAGTCGCAGTCCATCGAGCGCACGTCGACCTTGAAGTGAGGGGCGCTCTGCGCCCCGTCAACCATCACGGGCACGTTGTGCGAGTGGGCGATGCGTATGATTTCTTCCACCGGGTTGACTGTCCCGAGCACGTTGCTCACGTGGGCTATGCTCACAATTTTAGTCCTTTCGGTGAACAAATCGTCGATTCCATCGGTGACGAGGTTGCCGCGGTCGTCCATCGGAATCACCTTTATCGTGATGCCGCGCTTGGCTGCCTGCAGCTGCCATGGCACGATGTTGGAGTGGTGTTCCATTACGGAGACAATCACCTCGTCGCCCGGTTGCATGAACGCCTCGGCGAAAGACGAGGCCACGAGGTTGATGCTCTCGGTGGTGCCGCGCGTGAATATGATTTCGGTTGTGCTTCCGGCATTGATAAAGCTGCGCACGGTTTCGCGCGCAGCTTCATGCAAGTCGGTTGCCTGCTGTGACAGATAATGCACTCCCCGGTGCACGTTGGCATTGGCATTGAGGTATTCGTCGCGCATGGCGTCGAGCACGCACAGAGGCTTTTGCGTAGTGGCGGCATTGTCGAGATAGACGAGCGGCTTGTCGTAAACCGTCCTCGACAGTATCGGGAAGTCCTTTCTTATGGCGTTAACGTCGTAATTCATCTTGCTCATGTTGGCTGTTGGGTGTCGGTGTTGTTTATTTGCACAGGTTGCATCCTTCGCATTTGTTGAGCTCTCCCCTGAACCTTTTCTCCACCAGGTAGTGCAGCCGGTCGCGCAGCGGTGCCAGTTGCATCTGGTCGATCACCTCGTTGATGAAGGCAAACTCAAGCAGAAGCTTGGCTTCCTTGACCGGTATCCCGCGCTGCTGCATGTAGAACATGGCGGCGTCGTTGAGCTGCCCGACGGTAGATCCGTGTGCGCATTTCACGTCGTCGGCATATATCTCCAGCATGGGCTGGGTGTACATGCGTGCCTCCTTGGTTGCGCACAGGTTCTGGTTGGTTTCCTGCGAGACTGTCTTCTGTGCCCCGTGGCGCACCAGCACCCGCCCGGCAAAAGCGCCGGTGGCGTGTCCGTCGAGCACATACTTGTACAGTTCGTTGCTTGTGCAGTGCGGCACGCGGTGGTCTATGAGCGTGTTGTTGTCAACGTGTTGCTGCTTGTCGGCAATCACGCAGCCGCAAAGGTTGCACTCGGCGCCCTCGCCGCAGAATGCCAGGTCGGTCTTGTTGCGTGTCACCCCGTTGTGCAGCGTGATGATGTTGTGGTTCACCCGGCTGTTGGCTTGCTGCTCTATGTAGAGGTTGCTCACCCTTGTGTTCTTGGCGTGGGTTTCCTCCAGGCAGTAAAGGTCGAGCCCGGCGTTGTCTCCCACGTATGCCTCGATGACCTGTGTGGTGAGGAACTTGCGGTCGTCGACGGCGTGGTCGCAGAACAGCAGCTTTATCTCGGCTTCCGGTTCCACTATGATGAGCACGCGGCGGTTGGCCATCAGGTCGACGTCGGAGCGCAGTATGTTTATCACCTGCACCGTGCGGTCAACCTTTGTGCCCTTGGGCACATACACAAGCAGTCCGTCTTGCGCCATCATTGTGTTGAGGGCGGTTATCGCATCGCCGTCGGTCTTGGCGATGCGCGAGTAGTATTTCCCGATGAGATGGGGCTTTTTGGCGGCTTCTTCGGCCAAAGAGCCAATTATTACGCCTTCGGGCAGGTGGCCTTTGGGTTGCAGTTTGGTATAGAAAGCGTCGTTGACCACGAAGTAAAGCGATGTGCTCAGGTTGGGCACGTCGCACCTGAAGGCCTCGTAAGGGTCGACCGGTATCTCCAGCCTGTTAAGGTTGAGGCCGTAGTCGGGGGCGAAGAGCGGCGCCATGTCGGTGTACTTGTACCGCTCCACCTTCCTTGTGGGCAGCCCTTGCCGGCAGAAGTCGTCGTAGGCGGCGTCCCGCGGGGCGTTCATCACGTCGCAGCTGTGGCTGTGTATCATGTCGCGGCATTGCGCGTAGATGTCCATGTACTGCCTTGCTGCGTCGCTGCCTGTTGTCTTTGGTTTGTCGTTGCCAGCCATGTCAGTCCTCCCCTGCTTCCGCTTTAATCCAGTCGAAGCCCCGCTCTTCAATCTCGTGTGCCAGCTCGGGCCCTCCTGTCTTCACTATCCTTCCTTTGTAGAGCACGTGCACCACGTCGGGTTTCAGTATGTCGAGCAGCCTCTGATAGTGCGTGATGACGATGCAGCTGGTGTCGGGCGTCTTGAGCTTGTTGACGCCTTCGGCCACTATGCGCAGCGCGTCGACGTCGAGCCCGGAGTCGGTCTCGTCGAGAATCGACAGCTTCGGCTCCAGCATGGCCATCTGGAATATCTCGTTGCGCTTCTTCTCGCCGCCGCTGAAGCCCTCGTTCACCGAGCGGTTGGCGAGCTTGCTGTCAAGCTCCACTATCTTCCTCTTCTCTCTTGAGAGCTTCAGGAAGTCGGCTGCGCTCAGCGGCTCCTTGCCTTCATACTTGCGCTTTTCGTTGATTGCCGTGCGCATGAAGTTGGTCATCGACACCCCGGGAATCTCCACGGGGTACTGGAACGACAGGAACAGGCCCTCGTGCGCCCTGTCTTCGGGGTTCATCTCCAGCAGGTCTTTGCCGTTGAACGTGGCCGAGCCGCTTGTCACCTCGTAGAGCGGGTTGCCCACAAGCACAGCGCTCAGTGTTGATTTTCCCGAACCGTTGGGGCCCATGATGGCGTGGGTCTCGCCGTCTTTTATGGTGAGGTTGATGCCTCTCAGTATCTCTTTGTCGCCAATCTTGGCGTGCAGGTCTTTTACTTCTAACATATATGCTTGTTGTGATTGGTGTTCTTTGATTCTGTTATTGTGCTTGGCGTGCAGGCTCCGTCGTGCTGTGGCATGCCGTCAGCCCACCGTTCCCTCGAGCGATACGCTCAGGAGCTTCTGCGCTTCAACCGCAAACTCCATGGGCAGCTTGTTGAGCACCTCCTTGGCATAGCCGTTCACGATGAGCCCCACGGCCTGTTCCGTAGGTATGCCCCGCTGGTTGCAGTAGAACAGCTGGTCTTCGCTTATCTTGCTTGTCGTGGCTTCGTGCTCTATTACTGCCGTGTCGTTGTGTATGTCCATGTAGGGGAAGGTGTGGGCTCCGCAGTCGCTGCCCAGCAGCAGCGAGTCGCACGACGAGTAGTTGCGCGCTCCCTCGGCCGCCGGTGCCACCCTGACCAGTCCGCGGTAAGAGTTCTGGCTCTTGCCGGCAGATATGCCTTTGCTTATTATGGTGCTCTTGGTGTTGCGCCCGAGGTGTATCATCTTGGTGCCGGTGTCGGCTTCCTGGTAGTTGTTTGTGACCGCCACCGAATAGAATTCGGCCACCGAGTTGTCGCCGCGGAGTATGCACGAGGGGTACTTCCACGTCACGGCGGAGCCCGTTTCCACCTGTGTCCACGACAGCTTGCTGCCTTCGCCGCGCAGGTCGCCGCGCTTGGTCACCAGGTTGAGCACTCCGCCCCGGCCCTGCTCGTCGCCGGGATACCAGTTCTGCACGGTCGAGTATTTCACCTCGGCCCTGTCTTTCACCACAATCTCGACGATGGCGGCGTGCAACTGGTTTTCGTCGCGCATGGGGGCGGTGCAGCCCTCCAGGTATGACACATACGAGTCGTCGTCGGCCACTATCAGCGTGCGCTCAAACTGGCCCGTGTTGCGTGCGTTGATGCGGAAGTAGGAGCTGAGCTCCATGGGGCACCTCACGCCCTTGGGGATGTAGACGAACGACCCGTCGCTGAACACGGCGCTGTTGAGCGCTGCGAAGAAGTTGTCGGAGCTGGGGACCACCGTCCCGAGGTATTCCCTTACCAGTTCGGGGTGCATCTTGATGGCGTCGCCGATGGAGCAGAATATGATTCCCTTTTTGGCCAGCTCCTCTTTGAACGTCGTTTTCACCGACACGGAGTCCATGATGGCGTCGACGGCCACCCCGCTCAGCGCCAGTCGCTCTTCGAGCGGTATGCCCAGCTTGTCGAAGGTCTTCATCAGTTCCGGGTCTATTTCCTTCTTGTCACTCTTCCTGCCGGCCATGGGGTCGGCGTAGTAGGATATGGCCTGGTAGTCTATCTCCGGCAGGTGGACGTGCGCCCACGCCGGCTGGGTCATGCCCTGCCATCGCTTGAAGGCTTTCAGGCGGAAGTCGAGCATCCACTGAGGTTCGCCTTTTTTCTGCGATATTAGTCGGACAACGTCCTCGTTCAGGCCTTTTTCTATTATTTCGGTGTGTACGTCGGTGGTGAAGCCGTATTCGTATTTCTGCTCCGCCACCTGCCGCACAAACTCGTTTTGCTTGTTTGTTGTGCTGTCCATATTGATTACTCTTAATCGCGCCGGCCGTTGTGTGGCCTGGGCGTGTATCTGATTGCAAAGTTAATAAATTCACTCACTCTCAGCAAGCATTTGACCAAAAAAGTTGGGAGGGGCACTTGTTTAGGAATATTTGCCCGATTTATGTTTCAATATTGCGCCGTCGATGCCCCCGAATATTTCTGGTTGTGTTGCTGAATGCCGCTTGCAGGCTTGTAATTGCCTGTGAAATGTGAGTGTTGTGCATCGGGGGCGGCGCGCTCCCGGCGTTGCCCGGCCCTGTGTGGGGGCTGCCCCCGGCGTTGCCCGGCGGCCTGTCGGCCCGGTCCGTCGGGCTGCTTTTTGTAAGCATTTGTTCCATCTTGCCGCGCCGAAGCCCCGGCCGCGCCAAGCCGCTGTGGCCCAGAGGGTTGGCTCCGACGGCCGTTTCATGATGCAAAACGGGGCGTCCGGCATGGCCAAACGTGCTGTTTGGTTGTGTCGGATGCCCCGTTTTGCGTTGCTTCGCCGCCGCCTTGGCGGCGCGTGCGGTGTGGTGTCGTGATTTTTCCGCGCCGGCCTTGCCTGCCGTTCAGTTTCTCCTGTGGCGCGATTGCTCCTTCCTGTACGACGAGGGCGAGAGTCCGACGTGCTCCTTGAAGTACTTGCCCAGGAACGACTGGTTGGGGAAGTGCATGTCGGTGGCAATCTCCTTGATGCTCTTCGACGAGTTTTTGAGCCTCAGCCTGAGCTCGAGCGTCACGTAGTTGTCTATCCATTCGTTGGGCGTGCGCCGGCTCACCTGCTTCACCGTCTCGGCCAGGTATTTGGGCGTTATGCACATTTGCTCGGCGTACCACGACACGCGCCTCTCGCTCTTGAAGTTGCCCTCGACGAGCCTGATGAACTCGGTGAAGATGATGTCGGCCCTTGGTCGCTTGCTGATGCCCCTGGTCTCCATGTGGTGGATGATGGCGTTGAGGTCGTAGAACATGGCCAGCACGAGCGCCTGCACCACTTTGCGGCGGAAGGGGTTGGATGTGTCGGCAGTCTTGCTCTGCAGTATCCTGAAGTAGTTGGTGAACATCTTGGCGTTATTCTCGCTGACGCTCACCACGGGGTTTGTGCGCGAGAAGATGAGCATTGCCGATATGTCGCTCACGTTGCGTATGGTCTCGTAGTAAAAGTTCATCGACATGAACATGCCGATGCATTCCAGGTCGGGGCTGGCCGTGTAGTTCTCGGTCACCCTTCGCTCTGATATTATCACTATGTCGTTTTTCTTCACTGTGATTTCCTCGGTGTCGATTGTATAGCTCGCGGTGCCCGCTGTGCACAGACCCACGAAGATGAAGGTTGTGCGGCGCGGCTCCTTGGGCAGTTGAATCTTACTGGCGTCATCGTAGAGCGCTATGTCGTTGTCGATGAAGTCGGTTGTTTTCATATCGGCCTTTGCTGTGTCGAAGTTGGTGTCGATGATTTGTCGTTTATCCATCGTTGGCATTTTTATTTGTTGTTTGATGTGCCACAGGCGGGGGCCGTCGGAATGTCCTCCCGGACTTGCATTGCTTTTAGCCCGCAATGGGGGTGGGCAGATGGGGGCTGGGGGGTGTGCCCACGGATTGCCGTCTGAGACTTATTTCAATGGCAAATATACGAATAATTTTCCATATTGGGTGTTTAAAACGACATTTCGGACACAAAAAGCCTGTTGTCGACCTCCGTTTTAGGTCTCTTTGTGCGTAACTTTGCACAATACTTTGCGACTATGACACTAAAGCATGAATTTGCCATGGCGGCAGCTGTTGCCCTTGCCTTTGTTGCCGGGGGGTGTGACGGCGTTTTCGACTACCATCCTTACGACGTGCGGTTTGGCGGCCAGACGGGCATCAACGCCACAGCAATCGGGCGCATCGGTGCCCTTTGCGGCGGTAAAGACACGCTGCGGGTGGCTTTTGTCTCCGACAGCCACGGGTGCTATACGGAGACCGGCGACATGGTTGACGACATCAACCGCCGGGGCCGGGCCGACTTCGTGGTTCACCTGGGCGACCTGACCGACTGCGGCACCACCAAGGAGTTTGTATGGCAGCGCGACGTGCTTGCCGGCCTCGGCGTGCCGTATGTGGCGCTACTGGGCAACCACGACTGCCTGGGCACGGGCGAGGAGACCTACAGCCGCATGTATGGCGAGGGAAACTTCAGCTTCATAGTGGCCGGAATCAAGTTTGTGTGCCTCAATACCAACGCCACCGAGTACGACTATGTGGCTGCCAACCCCGACTTCAACTACATGGAGGGGCAGTGGACGGCCGACTCGGCGCTGTTCGACCGCACGGTGGTGTGCATGCACGCCGCCCCGTACAGCGACCAGTTCAACAACAACGTGGCCAAGCCCTTTGAGTATTACGTCAGCAAGTTTCCCGGAATAATGTGCTGTGTCTACGGCCACGACCACCGTCTTTCGGCCGGCGACATCTTTGGCGACGGTCTGATGTACTATGGTGTTGACTGCGCCGCCAACCGTTCTTACCTTTTGTTCACCTTCACTCCCGACGGATATGAATATGAGGTCGTTAGCTTTTAGCCTGCTCATTGGCGCTGCCACGGCGGCGGGCGCTGCAGGCTGGGATGCCGACACGTGCGCTGTGTGCGGCGCCGGGGCGGCCGCCGGCCGCGAGGGGGCGCATGCTGTGGTTGGGGCTGCCGCTGCAGACACCGCTGCGCGGGGTTCGCTGCTCACGCGCTACGACCGCAGGGTGCACCGCTACCGCCTGCAGTGGCAGAGCCTCATACCCACGCAGACCGTGGTTCAGTTTGCCGGCAACATGGGACTGCTCTCGTTTGGCGTCGGGTGGGAGTACGGCCGCCACAAGCAATGGGAGACCCACATGCTCTTCGGCTTCCTGCCGCGCTACGGGAGCGACCGTGCGAAGGTGACAATGACCCTGAAGGAAAATTTCATACCGTGGAGCATATACCTCAAGCGGGGCTGGGCTGTCGAGCCGCTGTCGGTGGGCCTGTACTTCAACACGGTGTTCGGGCCGGAGTTCTGGCGCAGCCAGCCGGCGCGTTATCCCGACAGCTATTATCCGTTCCTGTCGACAAAGGTGCGTGTCAACGTGTTTGCCGGGCAGCGGGTCGAACTGGTGCTGCCCAGCAACAGGCGCAAGTTTGTGAAGAGCATAACGGCTTTCTATGAGCTGAGCACGTGCGACCTCTACCTGCGTGCGCTCGTGCAGGACGGCAGCGTGAGCCTGTGCGACATCTTCGGGCTGTCGCTCGGCCTCAAGTTCCAGCTGTTCTGAGCCCGGGGCACCGGGCCCGACGGTGGGCCGTATGTTCAGTAGAGGTAGCTCGTGTGGGTGTATTCTTCTATGTCGATGGCTTCTATGTCGGTCACGTTCTCGCGCGAAAAACCTTCCGGCCCGCTTACCACGGCCATCGACGAGGCCGACGTGGTAAAGCGGCGGCAGGCCTGCTCGTCGCTCCTTCCGGAGCATACGTAGGTCAGTCCGTTCACCGTCAGCGTGTCGCCCCGGCCCATGCCCCTGAGCGTTACGCGCACCCAGCCGTCGAAGCGGCGTGCAAAGTGGTAGACGACGGTGCTGCCAAGGTCGTCGAGAAAGGTGTAGCGGCTTATCCGCCTGATGCGCATCGCCTTGTGTATCGGCGGCACCAGGGCTATGGGCGAGGGCGCCAGCCCTTCCTGTTCCTCGGCCGGCACCCACCCGACGGTGGGCCCCCCGTCGGTGTTCCAGTCGTCGATGTAGTGGCGGTCGTCTATGGTCTCGTCGCCGTCGGGCGTGGTCGTGGCGTTGGCGGGGCGGCACAGCCATTGCCCGTCGGTGCTCAGGGCCACCCTGTCGCTGTCGCCGCTGCCCCCGCTCAGGGTCATGGCGAGCTGCTTGCGGCTCCGCCCGGCTGGCGAGTACCAAACGGCCACCACGTTGGTGTCGGCCCTGAGGAAGCGCCCCACCTCGAATGTCATCACCCTTATCGTGTCGCATTGCGGTGCGGCGCCGGGCGCAATCACGTCGGTGGTGGCGTTGTAGCCGTTGACATACAGCTCAAACCTGCCGGCGCTGGCTATTGTGAGCCTTGCCGACGGCGGCCGCCCGGCTATGGTGAACGTGCGGCGGAACCACACCTGGTCGGCCTCGCCGGCTGTGGGGCAGGCTATCCAGCGCAGCCCCCAGTCTTGCGCCGTGGCGCCGATGGCGTACGCAGCCATGATGTATAGTGCCAGGCGTCTCACTCCAACACTATTGATTCGCCGGCGCCAAGGCTTACGTCGTGGCTCTGTCCGTTGAAGGCCACGGTGGCGTGGCCGCCTTTCTCCGACTTGATGGTGGCCCGGGCCACGCGCCCCCCGGCCCATTCCATGCTTATCTCGAAGCCGCCGCGCGCCCTGATGCCTTCAACCCGGCCCTCGCTCCACGCCGCAGGCAGCGCGGGCAGCAGCTCGATGGCCCCGCCGTGGCTTTGCACCAGCAGCTCGCACACGCCCGCCGTGCCCCCGAAGTTGCCGTCTATCTGGAACGGCGGGTGGGCGTCGAACAGGTTGGGGTAGGTGCCTCCGCCCTGCCGTGAGCCGGCCCCGGGCCTGACATAGTTGAGCAGCTTGCGGTAGGTCTGGTAAGCCTTCTCGCCGTTGCGCAGCCTTGCCCACAGGTTGATGCGCCACCCTGTGCTCCAGCCGGTGGTCTTGTCGCCCTTCAGCTCGAGCGTCTTGGCGCAGGCTTGCAGCAGGGCCGGGTCGGTGATGTGGCCCCCGGGAAACAGTCCTATGAGGTGCGACTGGTGGCGGTGGTGCGGGTCGTAGTCGCTCCAGTCGTAGTACCACTCCTGCAGGTTGCCCCTCTTGCCAATGGCATATGGGTGCAGCCGTGCCACGGCAGCGTCGAGCGAGTCGGCAAAGGCGGCGTCGGTGCCGATGGTGCGCGCCGCCTCGGCGGTGTTGGCCAGCAGCTCACGTATGATGGCGAGGTCGGCAGTGCCCCCGTAGCAGGTCATTCCGTGGTATCCTTTGTCGGTTACGTACTCGTTCTCGGGCGATGTGCTGGGGGCCGTTATCAGCTCTCCCGGCTTCAGCGGGTTGTCTGTCAGCCACCCGAGGCAGAACTCCGCCGCCCCCTTCATGAGCGGGTAGGCCGTCTGGCAGAGGTAGGTGGTGTCGCGCCCGAAGCGGAAATGCTCGTAGAGGGCGTTCACCAGCCATGCCCCTCCCATGTTCCAGTTGGCCCATTCGGGCTTCTCGCGCTTTTCGCCCACGGGGTTTGTCATGGCCCAGATGTCGCTGTTGTGGCTCGAGCACCATCCCCGTTCCACCCCGTAGTAGTTGCGTGCGGTGTGCCGTCCGTTGGCGGCCAGCGCCGATATGAACCCTTCGAGCGGCATGGCCATCTCTGGCAGGTTGGCCACCTCGGCCGGCCAGTAGTTTTCTTCGAGGTTTATGTTGACCGTGTAGTTGCCCCGCCATGGCGAGCGCAGCTTGTTGGCCCACAGCCCTTGCAGGTTGGCGGGCACCCCGGGTGTGCGCGAGCAGCTTATCAGCAGGTAGCGCCCGTACTGCGCGTACAGTGTTTCGAGGTATGGGTTGCTTTCGTTTTTGGCCGTGTAGTCCTTCAGTTGCTGTTCCGTGGTGCGGCTGTCGTCGGCTGTGGCGCCTGCCAGCGAGAGCCTGAACCTGCCGAACAGCGAGCTGAAGTCGGCCACATGGCGTCTCTTCATCTCGTCGTAGGTCAGGTTGACGGTGTGCCATGCGTCGTCGGCAGCGTTCTCAAGGTAGGGTGCCCCTTGGCTGACGGGGTGCTTGTCGAAGCCGTTGAAGCTCGTGGCGTTTACTATGTAGACCGTGGCCTCGGTGGCCCCGCTTATCGTTATGGTCGAGTCGGTGGCGTGGGTGGTGCCCCCTTTTGCCGTTGCGCGGAGTATGGTGCAGAAGTGTATCGAGTTGTTCGGGTCGCCGAGGGCGTGGCCTGTCATGGTGAGCTGGCCGCCGCCGAACGCCTTGACGGTGTGTGGCACGAGCGACGAGAGCGAGACCGAGCAGTTGATGGCCCCCGGTTTCGATGCCCTCAGGCGCACGGCGATGAGCCTGTCGGGGTGCGATGCGAAGTATTCGCGGCTGAATGTGGTTGCGTTGCGTGTGTAGCTGTCCTTGCACAGGGCGCTGTCGAGGCACAGCTCCCTCCTGTATTCCGTTGCCGGGCCGCTGTTGTTGTCGGTTATGGTCAGCGTTCCCAGCGGCTGGTAGTACTCCGAGTTGTGCCCCTGTACGTTGAGTTGCAGCGAGTCGGCCGCCCTGTAGTCTTCGTTGAAGAGCGCCTTGCGTATCTCGGGAATCCACCGCGAGGCCCCGGCGTCTTCGTTGCGGTCTACGGGTTTGCCTGTCCACAGGGTGATGTCGTTAAGGAATATGGTGTTGCTGTCGGTGCCGCCGTATATCAGCGCCCCCATCTTGCCGTTGCCAATGGGCAGGGCCTCTTCGAAGTGGCGTGCCGGGGTGTCATACCAAAGCAGCAGTGGCGGTTGCTGTGCGGTGGCCTGCGTTGCGGCCAGGGCTGCCATTGCGGCAGCCGTTATCAGGTTTTTGGTTGTCATTTCAGTAGGTTGATGTTGTCAGGCTATTGTCGTGCGGCCGTGCCCTTGGCGTTGCGGGGCGTTGCCGTGTTCAAGCGGCGAGCCGGCGAAGCAGTCATTGCGTGGTTGCGTCATGGCTGGTTCTCCGGCTCGTCAGTATTGGTCAGTGTGTGGTGTGCCTATGCGTCGATGTTGGCATAGGTGGCGTTTTTCTCTATGAACTCGCGTCGCGGCTCAACGTCGTCGCCCATAAGCATCGAGAAGATGTCGTCGGCTTCGGCGGCGTTTTCTATCGTCACCTGCTTCAGTAGCCTCGTGGCGGGGTTCATGGTTGTCTCCCACAGCTGCTCGGGGTTCATCTCGCCGAGACCCTTGTAGCGCTGTGTGTGTATGTTCTTCCCGTCGTCTACGCCTCCTCCCCACTTGTCGATGAAGGCCTGGCGCTGCTGTTCGGTGTAGCAGTATTCCCTGGCCTGGTTCTTGTAGGTGCACAGGTAGAGTGGCGGTGTTGCTATGTATAGGTGTCCTTCCTGTATCACTTTCGGCATGAAGCGGTAGAAGAGCGTCATGATGAGGGTGTCGATGTGTGAGCCATCGACGTCGGCGTCGGTCATGATTATTATCTTGTCGTAGCGCAGCTTGTCGATGTTGGCCTCCTTGTCGTCTTCGCCGTCTACCCCGAAGCGCACGCCTATGCTTTGTATTATGTTCATCACCGACTCGCTCTCGAACACCTTGTGCCACATCACCTTCTCTACGTTGAGAATCTTTCCGCGCAGCGGCAGTATGGCCTGGGTGTAGCGGTCGCGCCCCTGCTTGGCCGAACCGCCGGCCGAGTCGCCCTCGACGAGGAATATCTCGCAGTCTTTGGGGTCTTTGTTTGAGCAGTCGGCCAGCTTGCCGGGCAGCCCGCCGCCCGTCATGGGGTTCTTGCGCTGCACGCTCTCGCGGGCTTTGCGTGCGGCAATGCGCGCCGTTGCGGCCAGTATCACCTTGTCGCAGATGAGCTTGGCCTCCTTCGGGTGCTCCTCGAGGTAGTAGTTGAGCGCCTCGCCCACGGCCTGCTGCACGGCCCCGGTCACCTCGGTGTTGCCGAGCTTGGTCTTGGTCTGGCCCTCAAACTGCGGCTCGGCCACTTTTATTGATATCACGGCCGTGAGCCCCTCGCGGAAGTCCTCGCCGGCAATCTCTATCTTGGCCTTCTCTATTTGCTTGGCTATGGTAGGCTCGTTGTCGGCGTATGCCTTGAGCGTGCGGGTGAGGGCGATGCGGAACCCGGTCAGGTGGGTGCCGCCTTCTATGGTGTTGATGTTGTTGACGTAAGAGTGTATGTTCTCGTTGTAGTCGGTGTTGTACATCACGGCCACCTCGATGGGTATGCCCTGCTTCTCGGTCTTGAGGTAAATCACGTCGTCGAAGAGGTGGGTGCGGTGCCTGTCGATGTACCTCACAAACTCCTTCAGCCCGTCCTTGGCGTGGAAGACCTCCTGTCGTGTCTTGCCTTCCTCGTCGGGGCGCAGGTCGGTCAGGGTGATGGTTATGCCGGCGTTGAGGTATGCCAGCTCGCGCATGCGCTTGGCAATGATGTCGTATTTGAATTCGGTGGTGGCGGTGAAGATGGCAGGGTCGGGCCAGAACTGCTGGCGCGTGCCCCTCTGCTCGGTCTCGCCCACTATCTTGACAGGGTAGAGGGGCTTGCCCTTCTCATACTCCTGCTGGTATATCTTGCCGTCGCGGAACACCTGCGAGAGCATCTTCACCGACAGGGCGTTGACGCAGCTCACGCCCACTCCGTGCAGTCCGCCGCTCACTTTGTATGAGCCTTTGTCGAACTTGCCGCCGGCGTGGAGCACGGTCATCACCACCTCCAGGGCCGACTTGTGCAGCTTCTTGTGCTCGTCGACGGGGATGCCTCGGCCGTTGTCCTGCACGGTGACGGAGTTGTCTTCGTTTATCGTCACTTCGATGTGCGTGCAGTAGCCGGCCATGGCCTCGTCGATGGAGTTGTCCACCGTCTCGTTGACAAGGTGGTGGAGGCCTTTCTCGCCCGTGTCGCCGATGTACATGGCCGGGCGCTTGCGCACGGCTTCCAGTCCCTCGAGCACTTGGATGTTACTCGCGGAATAATTGCTTTCCTTGGTTATGTCTTCTGCCATAAGTAGATTTCGCTGTTATCAGCCGCAAAGATACTAAAAAAATGCGAGTTGCAGAAATATTTCAGCCCAAAAAGCAGGCTGCGGCACGGGGCGTGCAAACTCTCCGCCGGGCCGCGCCACGGGCCCCGTCAACATAAACGGCCGCAACCCATCGCTGGGCTGCGGCCTTGACTATTGTGTGTGTGCCACTTGTTTTCTTATAGCCTGTTCATGTGCAGGGCCAAGCTCGACTTCAGGTTGGCTGCCTTGTTCTTGTGTATGATGTGAACCTTGGCCAACTTGTCCAGCATCTTCTGCATGGTCGGATAGAGCTTTATTGCCTCGTCCTTGTCTGTCAGGGCGCGGAACTTGCGCACTGCATTGCGCATTGTCTTTGCATAATATTTGTTGTGCAGAGCCCGCTTCTTGTTCTGGCGGATTCTCTTCAATGCTGATTTGTGATTTGCCATCTTTTAATTTACTTCGCTAAACTGTTTTTATTTTGTAGTCCCTAGGAGAGTCGAACTCCTCTTTAGAGAATGAAAATCTCTCGTCCTAACCGATAGACGAAGGGACCTTGATGTTGGATTTGCGGGTGCAAAGGTACTGCTTTTGTTTTAATCTGCAAAATATTTTAGTCGAAAAATTGAATCGCGGCCTCATTTTTGACTAAAAGTCAGGTGCTTATGGCTGTTTTGGGGCTGCCGGGCCGGTCTGTGCCCCGCTGCAGGCCGTTGCGTGGCGGCGCCTGTCGCGGGTGCTTCCGGCGGCACTCCCTTGCGGCCGTTTTGCCCCTCACTTCCGGCCGGGGCCTGGCCTTGGGGCGCCCTCGGTGGCGTAGGCCTTGCGGGGTAGGGGCGGGGCGGCTGCGCCAAATGGGCCGTACGGCCTTGCGATACGGGCCGTTCGGCGGGCTCAAACGGGCCGTTCCGCAATGCAATACGGCCTCTTTGCCAAGCTGCCGGCCGCGGGGCCGTTTTGGGCTGCCGCTTCGGCGGCCTGCAGCTTTTTTCCTTGGCGCCGCACAGCCTTTCCGCCTTTATTTTGTAACTTTGCGCCTGCTATGATTGTAAATACCGATGCAATAGTGCTGCGTGCGGTGAAGTATGGCGACAGCAAGCTCGTGGTCGACATGTTTACGCGCCAGTGTGGCAGGCTGTCGTTCATCGTCAGCGTGCCCCGCTCGGGCCGCGGGCGAATCAAGAAGCAGTATTTCCAGCCGCTCACGCAGTTGTCTGTGGCCTGCGACGTGAGGCCCCGCCTGCAGCTGCAGCGGCTGGGCGACGCATCGATGGCCTATGCCTACGCCACGCTCACGGCCGACAGCGGCAAGCTGGCCGTGGCCATGTTCGTGGCCGAGTTCCTGTGCCACGCCTTGCGCGACGAGCAGCAGGGAGGCCCGCTCTTCGACTATCTGGCCGACAGCCTGCAGTGGCTCGACAGCGCCACCGGCGGATATGCCAACTTCCACCTCGTGTTCTTGATGAGGCTCACGCGTTTCCTGGGCTTCTACCCCAACCTTGAGGGCTATGCCCCTGGCCGCTGCTTCGACCTGCGCTCGGGCTGCTTCTGCGACAGCGCCCCCGTTCACTCCGACTACCTGGCGCCGGGCGAGGCTGCGCTGGTGGGGCTGATGATGCGCATGGACTATGCCACGATGCACCTATTCCGACTGTCGCGCGGCGAGCGCAACCGCATGGTCGACGTCATTGTGGGCTACTACCGCATACACATGGCCTCGTTTCCCGAGCTGCGCTCGCTCGCGGTGCTGCGCTCCCTGTTCGGCTGACGGGGCCGCCCCGCGGGCTGTAACCCCGTTGCAACGCTCTCTTAAAGCAAACATTAACCCCTTGCAACGCCTGCGTAAAGGCGTTGTGCTACCTTTGCCGTGACCTAAGGCCGGTGGTGGCCATTGGGCGTTGTGATGATGAAAGGGATGAATATGAAGGCAAGGGGATTGTTGTTGCTGCTTGCATGCCTGGCCTTGATGGGCGGAGGCATGCCGCGGCAGAATGTTTTCAGGTTGTCGGGGATGGTGGTCGACACCGAGGGGCGCGGCATCGGCGGCGTAGTGGTAAACGACGGGGTGGGGGTTGCGCTCACCGGCGCCGACGGGCGATGGGCCCTGGTCACCGATACGTTCAGGAGTAAGTTTGTGAGTATCTCGACGCCGGCAGGCTTCAGGCTCCCGCAGGATAGCGGCCTGGCTGCCGGCTTTTTCGTGCCCGTGGGCCGGGCGGTGGCCGGCGGCGGCTGGCGTTTCGTGCTCGAGCGCCGCCCGGTGGCGGCCGACAGCTTTTATTATGTGGCCGTATCCGACCCGCAGGTGCGCAATGCCTCCGACATGGCCCGTTGGCGCGGCGAGGCCGTGGCCAGCCTGAGGCGCACGGTGGCCGCGCTCAGCCGTAGCCGCGAGGTGGTGGGCGTGGCCCTCGGCGACCTGGTGTTCGACGACATGGGGCTGTTCGACGACTATGCGGGGTCGGTCGCGGGCATGTCCATGACCATGTTCCAGTGCATAGGCAACCACGACTTCGACCGCCGGCTGCCGGCTCTCCGCCATGCGCCCGAGGGGGCGCCGGCCTATGCCGAGATGGCCTACCACCGCCGCTTTGGCCCCACCGACTATTCGTTTAACATCGGCCGGGTGCACATCGTCACCATGTGCAACATCGATTACCGTGGCGGGGGGCGCTACGCCGAGCTGCTGTCTGACAGCCAGTTGAGCTGGCTTGAGCGCGACCTGAGCTATGTGCCGCGCGGTTCGCTCGTCATTCTCAACATGCACGCGCCCGGGTGGAACCGCGAGGGCGCCGCGGCCAACATCGACAATGCGCTGCGGCTGGAGCGTGCGCTCAGCGGATACAGGGTGCATGTGTTCTGCGGCCACACCCATTTCTTCCAGAATGTGGAGGTCGGCGACAGCCTTTACCAGCACAACATCGGCGCGGCGTCGGGGGCGTGGTGGTCGGGCGACGTCAACAGGTGCGGCGCGCCAAACGGATATATGGTGGCCGCCGTCGACGGCGACAGCATTTCGTGGCGCTATGTGGCCTCCGACAGGTCGGCAGACAGCCGCATGAGGGTGTGGGCCCCTGGCACCTTTGCCGGCCACGAAGGCTTTGTGGTGGCCAATGTGTGGGATTACGACTCGCGCTGCCGCGTGGAGTGGATGCAGGGCGGCAGGCCCATGGGCGGCATGGAGCGCTTTGTGGGCGTTGACCGCGGGCCGTCGCCGCGTGGGGCGGGGGCCGCTGCCGTGCCCACGTCTCACCTGTTCCGCTGCCGCCCGAGGCCCGGTGGCGGCCGGGTGACGGTGGTAGTGACCGACCGTTTCGGGGGCAGGAGCTATGGCGAGGTGCTTGCCGACGGCACCGTGCGCCTGTGGTCTGGCCGCGGCTGAGGCCTGAGTGGCGGGTCGGTGATTGAAAAATGGCGCGGGCCAGGGCTTTGTGCCCTGGCCCGCGCCATCGTTTTGTGGTGAAGAGTGTGTCTTGTAGTGCCCTCGGCGGCCGTTTGCGCCCCAAGCCTTTGCATGCTGTCGCAGCGGGTGATGGTTTCTGCCGTTGCCGTTGCCGGGGCGGGCTGCGCCTTGGTGTGGGTCACCTGCCGAGCCACGACTCGGGGTTGAGCTTGGCCGTCTCGCGCCTCAGCTGGAATTGCAGTATGTTGTCGGAGGCCACGGTGCCCAGGGCCTGGCGTGCGCTCACGCGCTGACCGCGGTGTACGCTTACCGACGACAGGTTGCAGTATACCGATATGTAGCTGCCGTGGCGAACCATCACGCCCGTCGTTCCGCCCAGGCTGAACACCGCGCTCACCTCGCCGTCGAATATGCTGCGGGCCTGTGCGCCCGGTTGCCCGAGTATGTTGATGCCCTTGTTGTCGAGCCTCACGTTCTTCAGTCCTTCCACGTTGTACTGCCCGAAGTGGCTCACTATGCGGTAGGGCCCGGTGATGGGCATGGGCAGCCGGCCTCGGTTGCTCTCAAAGTTGCCGCTGATGCGGCGGTCTTCGTTGTTCAGGCTGAAGGCCGCCTCGTCGGTCTCCTTGGCCTTGGCCAGTTCGCGGGCCCTCTCCTTGGCCTCTTTCTTGGCTGCGCGCTCGGCTTCCTTGCGGTCGCGCTCGGCCTCGCGGGCCGCACGCTCAGCCTCCTTGCGCCTCTCGGCCGATGCCTTGCGGGCCGCCTCCTTCAGCTCTTCCTCGCGCTTCTTGGCCTCGGCTATGCGTTGCGCGTTGGCCCTCGCCGCAGCCTCGGCGGCAGCTTTCTTGCGGGCAAGCTCGGCAGCCCGCTTGCGCGCCTCCTCCTCGGCGGCCTTGCGCTTAGCCTCGGCTATGGCCCTCTGGCGGGCCTTCTCCACCTCGATGGCCACCAGGCGGTCTATCTCGGCGTTGAGGGCGGCGTCTTTCTTTTGCTGTTGGGCTATGATGTTTTGTATGGTCTTCTGCTGTTTCTTGAGCGTGGCCACCACCTGCTCCTGCTCGGTCTGCTTGCTTTCCAGGGCCTCCTGCTCCTTCACTCCCTTGTATAGCAGCCTGTCTTTGTCGTTGCGTGCGGCCTTCAGCTGTGCCTGCTTCTGCTCTATCTGCGCCTGCTTGGTCTTCACGGCCTCGCCCTGAGCACGCTGGAACGTGGCATATTCGCGTGTGAAGCGCAGCCTGCGGTACATCTGTGTCAGGTTCTTGGCGCTGAAGATAAACATCAGTTGGTTCTGTATCGAGCGGTTGCGGTGCATGTACCGCATCGACTTCACAAACTTCTCCTTGCGGTCGTCGAGCTCTGCCTGCAGCGTGTTCAGCTGCTTGCCCATGTTGCTTATGCTTGTGTTCAGCTTGCCTATGTCGCGGCGAATGGTGTCGATGCTCTTGCGCTTGTCGGCAATCTCAGAGTTGATTACCATCAGGTTCTGCAACCGTTGCTTCACGTCGCGCTCGTTGTTGCGCAGCTTCTGTTGCTGCGTTTTTATCTGTTTCTTTATTTGCGCGCGCTGGTTGCGCAGCCCGGATATCGATGTGGTCTGCTTCTTGGCGGCGCTTTTCTTTGTGGTGCGTGTTGTCTGTGCCTTCTTTCCGGCCGTGCCCTTCTTGGTCTGTGCGCCACATGGGGCAATGGCCAGGGCCAGCGTCAACAGCAAAACACTTACATAATTCATAATTTACAGTTCATTATTCATAATCACAGCATCCGGCCTATATCCCACTTGCTTCCTTATCCGAGTCAAACCTCTTGCATCCCAACTCTTCACCTCATTCTGTTTGCGAACCTCAAATCCCGGAGTTCGGGAGTGCCGGAGTACAGGAGTGCATACATTTGCATCTGAATGCGGGAGTGCCGTAGTACGGGAGTGCAGACATTGGCATCTGAGTGCAGGAGTGCCGGAGTGCGGGAGTGCAGACGTTTGCCTTTTCCGTGCCTTCCTCTTACGCCGCGCAGCCCTTTCTAATCGGTGATTTTTAATTCTTAACTCTTGGCCTTTCTCACATCGACCCCAGCTTGCGCAGGATGTCGTCGAGTTTCACCTGCTTGTATCTGTCGGACACACTGGTGCGCGTTTCCCACCCGCTGTCGTGGTCGATGCCGTTAAGCGAGTAGCTCATCTTCAGCGTATGCTTGGGCGTGGTCAGTGTAATGTCGTTCTGCATCGGGAAGCCTTGGGCACCCATGGGCTTGAAGTTGCCGTAGTGCCACGTCAGTTGCGTGTTGCCCCGGGCGGCGTCCTTGTAAGTCACGTTGGCCGTCTTTATCAGCCACTTGTCCTTGTCGGCCATCCATCTGTACGTCAGCGGCCCCCTTTCGAGCATCACCGCCACGTCGGTACCGGCCTCATAGGCGTTGAATGCGTCCAGCGCCTTGGTTGTTACGGTCGTGGTGCCGGGTTCAAACAGCTCGTCCCAGAACAGCGACTGCAGCGAGTGGAAGTTCAGGCCGCTCTCTCTGAGGAAGTCGACGTCGCTGTATGCCACCTTGATATATTGCTTGTTGATGCGGTCCATCACAAGCATGTAGTCGGGAGTCAGCTCTATGCGCCCCGCCTCGATGAGGCCCAGGGCCACCAGTTGCAGCCTTATCACCTCGTCGCGCTTCATCTTCAGGTTGCCCGACAGCGACAGGTCCTGTCCCCCTACGCTCAGGTTGAGCTTTATCTTCGACGTGACAAAGCGCGTGTCGGCATGGCTCACGGCAGCCACCTTGCGCAGCATCTCCTGCTTGCCGGTGTCTTCGGCCTTGGTGGTGACAGTGGTCTTCTCGGCCGTTTTCGTCGATCGGCACGACGTGAACGCCAGCAGCAGTGCCGGCAGGGCTATCTTTATGATGTCCAGGAGTTTCATTCTTTGATGTATTTTCGTTGTCTAATCTTCCTTGCGAGCAGTTTGTTGGCGGGGTCTTTCGCGGCCGCCCTGGCCCACAGCTCCACCGCCCCGTCAATGTCGCCGGCCTTGGCGTGTATGTCGCCGGCGTGCTCCAGTATCACGGCGCTGCTGTCCGAGTCGTTCTGCACGGCCTGGTCTATGTAAATCTTCGCCTCGGCATACCTTCCCTGCATGAACAGAATCCAGGCGTAAGTGTCAAGGTACGTGGCGTTCTTCGGCTCGGCTTTCACCGTGCGGTAGCTCATTTTCTCGGCCTTGTCGAGGCTGTCGCCGTTGACGCTCAGGTAGTATGCGTAATTGTTCAGGCACCCGATGTTGTCGTCTTTCCACTGCAGGCACGAGTCGTAGGCGGCGTATGCCTCCGCCGCGCGCCCCTTTTCGTAGAGCAGGTCGCCCATGACGGCGTAGAAGTCCGACACGATGTCGGGGTCGCTATGCTCGCCGATGACGCTTATTCCGTTCTGGAATGCGTTGAGGGCGCTGTCGTTGTCGTCCTTGCGGAAGTGTGCCATGCCCTCGTAATAGTAGAACGCCATCTCGTCGGGATTGTACTGCCTGGCCGCCTTGCACAGCTCTATCACCCTGTCGAGGTCGTCGCGCTGCCATGCGTAGGCCACGAGCTGCAGCCTTGCCGCGGCGTTGTCGGGCGTCTGTGCGAGCACCTTTTCCAGCACGGCCTCAATCTTCTCTTGCGGCATTTTCTTAAGGCTCATGTACGTGGCGTACAGTATGGCGATGTCGGTGCTTGCCTGCGGCTGTGCCATCATTCGGTCGAAGAGCCTCAGAATCTTGGTGCTGTCGCCCCCGCCGTTCTCGCTTTCGGCTATTTCTTGCCTCATTATGTACACCCGTGCGTCGTCGCCGGTGTTTTTGTTCAGCAGCAGCTGCATGGTCATCGAGTCGGCGTCGGCCGCCATGTCCTTCTGCTTGTAGTACGCCCTCATCGACAGTTGCGCCCTGTAGTTGTCGGGTTCGGCCTTGAGTATGCCGGTGTAGATGTCGAAGGCCTCCTTTTCCCGTCCGTTCATGAGCAGCGCGTCGCCATACATCCCGCGGTAGTTGAGGTCGTTGGGGTATTGGTCGGCCAGCTTTTTCATTTCGTTTATCGCGGCCTTCTTGTCGCCGGTGAGCGAGTATATCTCGCTTTTGGCGTAGGTGAGCCTTTCGTTTTTGCCTTCAAGGGTCTCGAGCCTGTCGAGCGTCTTGATGGTGTTGTCGTAGTCGGCCCTCTTCTGGTACAGCTGCACGAGCATCTCCAGAATGTCTATCCTGCCCGTTTCCTTCTCTACGATTTTCTCGAGTGTGCCTATTGCCAGCGAGTCGTTGTCGTTGGTTACGTAAGCCTTTGCCAGCGTCTCGAGGTAGGTTGAGTTGTCGGGTTCCAGGTCGGCGGCTTTCTTGAAGCACTCTATGGCCTTGTCGTTTTGCTTCAGGCTCATGTAGTACTGCGCCAGGAAGAAGTAGGCTTCGGGTGCTTCGGGCCTGATGTGCACACAGTGCTTCAGCAGGTCGAAGGCCGCGTCGTTGTTGCCTTTTTGCCTTTGCAGCATGGCATCGATGAAGAACCGGTCGTAGCGTCCGGCGTCGTTGTTGCCTGTCTGCGCTGCGGCCGGGCATGCCACGGCCAGCATTGCGCTTGCGGCCATGGCTGTCAGGGCATGTGTCAGTCTTGTCATAATGGCTGTGGTTTGTTCGTGTGGGGCTCACTTCACGCCTGTGTGGCCGTAGCCTCCCTCCCCCCGTTCGGTGTCGTCGAGTGCGTCGACCACGGCAAACTCCGCCTGTTCGTGCCGTGCTATGACCATCTGTGCTATGCGTTCCCCGTCGTTGAGCGTGAAGTCTTCGGCCGACAGGTTCACCAGCAGCACCTTTATCTCGCCCCTGTAGTCGGCGTCCACCGTGCCGGGCGAGTTGAGCACGGTTATCCCGTTGCGCAGGGCCAGTCCGCTGCGCGGCCTTATCTGTGCCTCAAACCCCTTGGGCAGGGCTATGTGCAGGCCTGTGCCTATCAGGCGGCGCTCCATGGGGCGCAGCGTCACGGGCCCGTCGGTGTTGGCCCTGAGGTCCATGCCGGCGCTTTCTCCGGTGGCGTAGGCGGGCAGCGGGTGGTGCCCTTTGTTTATTACCTTTATTTCTATCATCTGTTGTGGCAGCCTTTTTGCTAAGGCGCAAAATTAGCCAATAATATCCGAAAATGCAATGCTTTTGCTTTTAAAAGTGCTGTTTTAACGGAAAAAAGCACTAATTTTGCATGGAAATGTTTAGATTGTGGAGTGGTGTGCCGGCTGCCCGCTGGCGGCCGCCGTGCCGGTGCCGGTGTGTGCCCCGGGCGTTGCCGCCCGCCTGCCGTTGCGCCGTGCCGCTGCCGTCAGGTTTTGGCCGCGCCTGCTCCCCCAGTGTTTTTCATTATGGATTGGCAACGACTTATCACCAACAAGCGCCTCGGCCAGGAGCATCGCCACGGCCTGCGCCACGACGACCGCTCTGAGTTCAAGCGCGACTACGACCGCCTTATCTTCTCGGCACCCTTCCGCCGCCTGCAGAACAAGACGCAGGTGTTCCCCCTGCCGGGCAGTGTCTTTGTGCACAACCGCCTCACCCACAGCCTCGAGGTGGCCAGCGTGGGCATGTCGCTCGGCTCCGACGTGGCCCGACAGCTGTGCCGGCGCGACCCCTCGCTGCTCGAGGCAGGCGTCGGCGACATCGGCCAGATAGTGGCGGCGGCCTGCCTTGCCCACGACATGGGCAACCCGCCGTTCGGCCATTCGGGCGAGAAGGCCATACAGACTTTCTTCACCGAAGGGCCCGGCAGTACGCTCCGCGACAGCGTGAGCCCGGAGTTCTGGAGCGACATCACACATTTCGAGGGCAACGCCAACGCCTTCAGGCTGCTCACCCACCGCTTCTGCGGCCGCCGGCCGGGCGGCTTTGTCATGACTTACCCCACGCTGGCATCCATCGTGAAGTATCCGTACTCGTCGATGCTGGCGGGCAAGAAGGGCAAGTTTGGCTTCTTCGCCACCGAGCGCGAGGTGTACGAGCGCATTGCCGACGACCTCGGGCTGCGCAGGCTCTCGGCCCCGGGCGAGCCGTTGCGCTGCGCCCGCCACCCGCTGGTATACCTGGTTGAGGCCGCCGACGACATCTGTTACGAGATAATGGACATTGAAGACGCCCACAAGCTGAGGCTGCTGTCGTACGAGGAGACAGAGCGGCTGCTGCTCGGCTTCTTTGCCGCCGAGGAGCAGGAGCACATTCGCCAGCGCATGGTCGAGGAGCAGCTCGACGACCTCAACGAGCGTGTGGTCTACATGAGGGCCAGTGCCATAGGGCGGCTTGAGGGCGAGTGCGTGCGCGCCTTCGTTGACAACGAGGGGAGCATACTTGCCGGCGACTTCGAGGGGAGCCTTGTCGAGGCGGTCTCGCCTGCCGTGCGCTATGCCTACCGCCGTTGCGCCGAGGTGTCGCGCAAGCGCATCTACCGCAGCAAGCCGGTGCTCGACGTCGAACTGTCGGGATATAAGATCATGGCCACGCTCATGGAGCAGATGGTCGACGCCGTGCTCCATCCCGACCGCTATTACTCGCGCCAGCTCATCGGGCGGGTGAGCAGCCAGTACGACATTGCCTCGCCCGACCTCGAGACGCGCCTGATGGCTGTCATCGACTACATCAGTGGCATGACCGACATATATGCCCTCGATGTCTATCAGAAGATGATGGGCATGGCGCTGCCGATAGTTTGAGTGTTCGGAAGGCAGGAGGCTTTTGGAGTTCAGGAGGCTTTTGGGGAGTTCAGGAGGATTTTTGGGAGTTCAGGAGTTGCAGGAGTACAGGAGTTCAGACAATAGTTTGGGAGACGGAATGCAGGAGACAGGAGTACAGACAATAGCTCGGAGCTTTGGCATGTTAATGCATTGTTTGCCCTCTTGTGCTCTTAAGCGTCTCACACTTCTTGGTTAGCATAAAGCCCCCCCGTCTCCCAAACTATTGTCTGAACTCCTGTACTCCTGCAACTCCTGAACTCCTAAAGAATCTCTCCTGAACTCCCCAAAACACTCCTGAGCTTCTAAAAATCAAAACACCGGCAGCGCCAGCAGCTGTTGCATCAGCGTCTTGGCCAGTCTCTCGTGTCCGGCGTCGTTGGGGTGCAGCCTGTCGGTGTCCGCCCGGTTGAAGTATTGCGCGTGCTCGTCAATCATGGGGTACAGGCCCGACAGCGCGTTGAGGTCAATCACCGGCACCGCCCAGATGTTGCCGGCCTCCTTCACAGCGTCGACATAGCTCGCAAGATATTCGCCGCACAGGTTGCGGTAGTCTTCGGTGGGTTGCCAGTTCTTGTCGTTGGCATAGAAGCCGGCGCGGTGTATGGGCGTGAGCAGCACAATCTGCTTCGTGGGATACATCTTCTTCACCGTGCTCAGCGCAATGTTGATGCGTCCGCGGTAGGTGCCGTTGTCCATGCACAGGTGCTGCTGCTTGCGGCTCACCAGGTGCTTGGGCTCGTGTATTCCCGCCATCACCTTCTCGTCGGTCTCCGTAAACCACTCGCCTATGGGCACCCCGGCGTTGTAGTCGTTGGTGCCGATGAATATCAGTATTGCGTCCACGCTGTCGCCGTGCTCGGTGTGCAGCTGCCCTGCCTGTCGCGGAATGTCGTTCCACTGCCTGCCGCTCACGGCATACACATAGGGCGTTATGCCCAGCCAGTCTTCCAGGAAACCCCAGTACTTCTTTTTCGACGCCTTGTTGCGCGGGTCGGTTATCGAGTCGCCGAAGTAAGCCACGCGCTTGCCCTGCCACGGGTGTGTCATCACCGTCTGTGCCGCCGTGGGCACCATCATCAGTGCGCACATCAGCGCGCACGCCAGTTTCTGTCTTAAGTTGATGCTTGCCATTTGTCTTTACATTATATTAATTGATTGTGTCACTTGTGCTGTCTGTGGTTTTAGGTTTGCCGTCACGCTGTCACGCCCCGGCCCCGGCCCCGGTGCCGCCTGCCGCTGCGCCGCGGGCCGGGGCGTGGTGGCTTCCGGGGCGTGGCGTTGCAGCCCGCAGTGGCTGTGTTTTCATGGTGCAAAGTTAATAATCATTTTCCAATTACGGCCTCGCGGCGTCGCCTTTTTCCGGCGGGTGCGGCCCGTCGGCGCCACTCGCCGGGCGGCCCTGCGGCAGTAGGCGCCCCCGCTGCCTGTGCGCGCCCGGCCCTCCGGCCGTGGGGCGGGGGCCGTTTTGGCTTGCCATACGGGCCGTTTGGCCCTGCCGAAAGGGCCGTTTCGGCTCGTCGTATGGCCCGTTTTGCAACCCGCTGCCTGTCAGGCCCTTGCGCAGCCTGCCCCCGGCCCTTGCCCGTCGCGGGCCGGACGCCGTGCCGCCCGCGGCCTTTCTCGCATGTCTTTTTAATGAATGCCCGCAAGTTGCCGGGCAGCTATATGCGGCCCGAAAGCGCACGCAAGATGGTGGCAAAGATATGGAGTACACCTGCAAGGTCTGTCGTCTCGGTTAATTTTGAACAGCTACTTAAGTAGATGTTCATAATTAATTGCCATCAAATTGTGCGCTATTTCGGAGATGCATGCCAAAGTCCGAAGAGAGAGCGTAGCGGGCTACGCGACCGATGAGACTTTGGTATGCGGCCCGAAAGAGCACACAAGATGGTGGCAAAGATATGGAGTACACCTGCAAGGTCTGTCGTCTCGGTTAATTTTGAACAGCTACTTACACCTATATTATATATATCGGTGATAATAGTCTGTTGCGTCCGGCCGTCAAAGCCATCCGCGCCATCTCCCCCGTGGCCGCCCTGCCTGTGCCTTGCCCGCGGCTTTGCCCCGGCGCGGGCGCTGCTCCCCGGCCGTGGCCCATGGCCGGCCTGCGCTGCCGTGGCTCGTGCGCGTTTTGCCCCGGCCCTCAGCCTGTAGCCGGTTTGTGCCGCCCTCTTTCGCAAAACAGAGGCGGCAGGCCTGCCGCCACGCCGCCGTTGGTGGCGGTTGGCGGCCCGTCGGGGCAGCCAAATTAGTGTTGTCGATACATTTCTTGCCTTAAATTCCCGTTTCGTCCTTATTGTTTCATAATTCTAAGAGACGGATATGTTTTCACCATCCGGCCCCTTTTGCTCCGCTACGGCAGTTGGGTGGTGCAGGCGCTTACGGCATATAACGCTTTGTATGGCAGCATTATACGCTAATTATTCACTGAAGATACGCCCTGCCCGCCATGTTTTTGCCGAACTTAACGGTCTTGGATATATTATGGGATATGTTTAGCAATCTTTTACGGATAATGATGTTTTTTAAAAGAAAGTTTGTTTCGTCGTGAAAATTAGCCTAACTTTGCCGTTGGAAATGCTGAGATTAAGACCGTATTAGCTGGTTTCTAAGGGAAAGATTAAAATTCAAAGCATTAAGTGAATCCGTCTCTTCCAACAGGGCGGATGGATATTTAGCCTTCCGGCTAAGGCCGCAGGCTCTGGTTTCTTGGCTTGCGCCATTGGATATGAATATACTATTTGGAATATAAAATAAGAGGATAATAACAAAGCTTTTATGAAGAAACGATTGGCGTCATTGGTACTGTGCGGCCTGTTGGGCTACATGTCATCGCCTGCGCAGAACGTGGCACTGAAGACCAACCTGATGTATTTGGCCACGGCCACGCCCAACCTCGGCGTTGAGGCGTCGGTGGGCCGGAAGCACACCGTGCAGCTCTTCTACGGCCTCCACCCCTGGAAGTCGGCCTCGGGGCGCAGCCTGCGCCACTGGGTGCTGCAGCCCGAATACCGCTATTGGTTCTGCGAGAGCTTCAACGGGTGGTTCGTGGGTGCCCATCTCATGGGCGGCGAGTTCAATGTCTCCGACTTCGACATGCCGTTCGGCCTTTTCGACGGGCTCAAGACCCACCGCTACGACGGGTGGTTTGCCGGGGGAGGACTCACGCTGGGCTATCAGTGGATGCTGTCGCGACACTGGAACTTTGAGGCTTCTGTCGGCGTTGGCTACGACTACATCAAGTATGGAAAGTATGAATGTGGCCGGTGTGGCGAGAAACTGCAGTCGTCGCATACCAACTACTTCGGCCCGACGAAGGCTGCGCTCAGTTTCATGTACATATTTTAATGCTTCATAAACCACAAGACGTATGCACACTTTCACACATTATATAATATGCTGCGCCATGGCGCTGTCGCTCGGGCAGGCTGCCCGGGCGCACAGCGAGGCGCAAAGGCTGGCCGCCGGACAGGTGCGCGTGGAGAATGTCAACGTAAGCAACGCCGGCGGAAGGCTTGTGGTGGGCCTCGAGCTCAACCTCGACTCGCTCCGGCTGCCCGCAAGCATGCAGTTTGTGTTCACGCCCGTGGTCAGGGGGCGCACCCAGACCAGGCGGATGCCGCAGATAGTGGTCAACGGGCGCAGGGCCGACATCGCCTTCAGGCGAGGGGCAAGCAAGCGCTTCGAAGCCGACGTCACGGCTGTAAGGCGAAAGAACAACACACCGCAGACGGTGACTTACTCGGCGGTGCTGCCCTACGAACAGTGGATGGACAACTCCGACGTCGTGGTCAACGAAGACCTCTGCGGATGCGGCGACTTCATCGACAACCACGAGGTGCCACTGAAAAAGCTCAGGAAGCCTTTCATGCCATACCTCAGGCCGGCAGCCGAGGCACGCAAAGACCGCTCCGTGCAGGGCAGGGCTTACATAGAGTTCCCTGTCAACAAGACCACGCTCTATCCCGAATACCGCAACAACCCCGCCGAACTGGCCAAGATAGTAGAGACCATCAGGGTGGTGAAGGAAGACAAGAACACCAAGATATCGGGCATCGTCATCCACGGATTCGCCTCGCCCGAGTCGCCATACGACCACAACGCATGGCTCGCCGAACACAGGGCTGCCACACTGAAAGACCACGTCAGGAAGATGCTTGACATGGACAACTCGCTGTTCCGGGTGGGCTACACAGCCGAAGACTGGAAGGGGCTGCGCGAATATGTGGCCGCCAGCTCGCTGCCACACCGCGACGAGATTCTGCAGGTGGTCGACGACAGCCGGCTCGACCCCGACACGAGGGAGTGGCGCATCAAGCTGAGGTGGCCGGACGACTACCGCATCATGCTCGACGAATGCTACCCGACGCTGCGCCACTCTGACTATGTGGTGAACTACACCGTCAAGGCGTTCTCCGTAGACGAGACGCGCGAGGTGATGAAGACCAATCCCAAGCTGCTGTCGCTCGAAGAGATGTTCTTGCTGGCGCAGACCTACGAGCCAGGCTCCGGCGAGTTTAACCAGGTGATGGAGACGGCCGTGCGCCTGTTCCCTGCCGACCCGACCGCCAACATCAACGCCGCACTCGCCAGGATGGCTTCGGGCGACATCGACGCGGCAGCCGAGTGCCTCGACAAGGCCGGCAACACGCCAAGGGCCATCCACGCACGTGGGGTCATGGCACTGCTCAAGGGCGACAGCAACATGGCTCTCAGGCTGTTCCGCGAAGCGCTCGCAGCAGGCGACGCCGACGCGCAACGCAACATAGACATACTGGAACTGTGACAAGAGGGCTTTGACCCGGCAGTGACGCCACCACCCCGACATGGCTCTGCGGGATGGGGACGGCAGGCCGCAAGGGCCGATGCCATGGTACCAAAAGAGATAAACAAGACCAAATTAACAAACAATTATCAAAGAAAATCATGAAGAATCTGAAAATTTTCTCAATCGCATTGGCAGCGCTGATGCTTGGGGCCTGCTCTAACGACGAGGTCGTTCAGGATGGGGGCAGTGACCCGGTGTGGAACTCGGATGGCAAGGGCTATGTGAGCTTCTCTATACAATTGCCTACACAACCGAACACCCGCGCATGGGACGACAGTAAACACTTCGACGACGGTACGCCGTCTGAGTATAAGGTGGAGAACGCCACGCTCATCCTCTTCGCAGGAGAGGAGGGCAGCGAGGTTGTGAACAGCGCCTATGAGTTGAATCTGAAATTCTCGCCAAAAGGCTCTGCTACCGACCAGATCACTACGACGGCAAAGATCACCCAGGAAATCAACAAGATCGATGCAAAGTCAATCAAGGCTCTCGTTGTGCTCAACCACAACTATCTGTTCAACTTGAACAACAACCAGATTCATTTGACAGGCAACCCAGCCACAGCTGAAGGCATGACTCTCAAAGAGCTCAATGACGCCATGGTGAGCATTGCTAAGGATTTCAGCTGGCACAAGGCAGGCCTGCTTATGTCTAATGCAGTGATGGCCGACAAGCAGGGCGGCACCGTAGACCCGTCGGCAGCAAAGATTGTTGGCCCGCTCGTGACCATCGACAAGGCCAAGATTCACTCCACACGTGCCGAGGCCGACGCCGACCCAGCTGCCACTATCTATGTTGAGCGCGCCGAGGCCAAGGTGACGGTCAACTCAGGCAATATCAACGAAACAACACTTTCGAAGATGCCTTTTGAGATAGTTGGATGGGTTCTCGACAACACAAGCAAGAAGAACTACCTCACACGACAGACCATTGGCTTCGATAATTGGAAAAGTTATACTTCTGAACTTCTTGCCGATGGAGCTAAAGACTATCGCATGGTGGGCAACAATGCTATAGCAGACGGCCTTTACAGGCTGTATTGGGCTGTCGACCCCAACTATGCCAACATTAGCTCTACTCTTTCAACGGAGTATAGCACAGTTGGCGGGGCTACCGCCACCATCGCCAACGGCGCTATGCTGAAAGCCGACGGTGTGGCTCCCGGCTACTGCTTTGAGAACACCACCGACCTCGCACACATGACCGAGCAAAACCTTACCCGCGTCATCGTAAAGGCTAAGTTCAATAATGGCAAGCCCTTCTACATCATCGACGGCAATGCCGAGAACACAAGCTCGTTCATGGAAGAAGATGCTGTGAAGAAAGAGGTGATGGCCCGCATGTTCACCAACCCTGAATTTGCCGCGTGGGCAAAGGCTAATGTTGCGAATGGCAATACTTTGAAGTCTGACGAGGATTTCGTAGTGGAACTGACCGACGAGGCTGCCGGTGTTCGCAAGGTTAAGTCCATCGCTCTCAATGCCGCAGGCACGAAGAAGATGAAAGAGGGAGCTGAAGCAATGCCAAACAATGCAGTAACAACAGCCAACAAGCTTATCTCGCTGTCTTACTATGCCGACGGCATGGCTTACTATCCCGTTTACATCGCACACTTCGGTCAGGGCCAGACCCCGTGGTCTGAATCCGACTACAAAGATGCAACGATTTATGGCGCAGATAGCGACGCCCGCTATCTTGGCCGCTATGGCGTGGTGCGCAACAACTGGTATGACATCAGCGTGACATCAATCAAGGCTCTCGGCTCTCCCAACGTGACTGAGGTGACGAATGAGCCTGTCGACAAGAAGGAGTCTTACATCTCAGTGAAGATCAACGTGCTCTCTTGGGCAAAGCGCACTCAGTCTGTCGATCTCTGATAGGCCGATACCAACGTAAGCATTTAGATATCAAACCACACGAAAGTCCGGGGCGGCAACGCCGCCGCCCCGGATTTTAAAACCTCCGACGGGCGTCTGCCCATTTCGAAACAATAGCTGCTTAGGCCCTATGCGACGGCGAAGCAGGCAAATAACGGCATCGCCATGCCATGGCATGCCACAAATGAAAGGAAACAACACTCCCGGCCGCGAGGGGAGACAACAGTTCTTGCGGGACACCCCAATGGGTGATTGACATGGAAAGGAGATGGGGCCTCGGCCGCAGATGCACCGCCAGGCAACCGTTGCCCGGCGATATTGCATTGCCGGAGGCTGCAATGCCAGCCCGGAGCAGGCACGGCCCGCCTTGACATCATTAGCGCGATAAAACAAAAAAACGATATAAATTATGAAACATCTGACGAAGATACTCATGGCGTGGCTGCTGTGGCCGCTGCTGTCTGCCGCTGTCTTGTCGTCATGCAGCATGATGCACGAAGACCGCGACGACTGCCCTACAGGCCTGTACCTAAGTTTCAGGTACAACTACAACCTGGAGCGCGCCGATATGTTCGGCGACCATGTGGGTGCGGTAGACGTCTATGTGTTCGACGCCGATGGACACTATGTCACCACTCTGGCCGATGCCAACCGCGGGCCGCTGCGCCCGCTCGCGGCGCCGGGCTATGCCATGCACGCCAACCTCGCCCCGGGCAAGTACAAGTTCATCGTGCTGGCCGGGCAAGACGACTACGACGCACAGCTGGCACGGGGCCGCGACCATTTCATTCGCAGTGAGCTTGCACCCGGCGACCCCATGCAGGCGCTCAGCGTGAGGCTGCAGACGGTGGGCAACGGCGAGGCGCTGCTGCGTGTAGACAACCACGGCCTGCCGCTCGACACGCTGTGGCACGGCATGGAGACCACGCCGGTGGAGGTGTTTGCGGGGCGGCCCACTTACCACACAATACCACTCGTGCGCGACACGAAGAAGATTAACGTGACGCTGAGGGAGCTCGACAACCCTGCAACCATGGACGTGGCAAACTACGACATGGCCATCATCGACCACAACGCGACGCTCAGATGGGACAACTCCGTCGACGAGTCGCAGGCCGTGGTCTACACCCCGCACGCCACATGGAACACCAACGACCGCACAGGGGCTACCGACGCCAACAACGACCCCGTCGGGGGAGTAGGGCGGATGGCGCACGCCGACTTCATGACGTCGCGCATCATCATACATGACAACCCCGCCGACGACGGCGTGCTCACCATCAAGAACCGCACCACGGGAATGGAGGTGGTCAGGGTCAACCTGCCCGACATACTGTCAAGGCTGCGCAACGCCGAGGAGATTCACCGCTACTCGGCGCAAGAGTTCCTCGACCGTGGCTACGACTACCAGCTCGACTTCTACATCAAGGGCGACAGGCTGGCCTATGTCAACATCAGCATCAGCATACTCGGATGGAGCAAGCGCATTCAGTTCGAAGACCTCTGACGATGGCGTGCGGCCTATGGTGCATCATACTAAAAACGTGAAACAAAGTGGAAGTGGCTGCAATAGCGCAGCCTGACGGGCCTGCAAGGCAGGCGGGGCCCGGCCCGGAAGCCACCGCACGGTGGCCTGTGCCCGGGCCGTATGCCCGCGGGGGGCTGTCAGCCCCGGCGATGCCGCGGCCCAGAAATACCTTCATAATATGCAAACGACAGCAAAAAACAAATACTTGAAGTGCGCGATGGCCTCGCTTGCCGTGGCCCTGGCGCTCGTCGGATGCTCCGGCGCCGACGAGCCCGGAGGCGATGTCGGCGGCGAGGGCCTGTCGTACGTCAGGCTGCACCTCACCATGACGGCCGCCCCCGCCACCCGTGCCAACCCCACGGGGGGCGAGCTCGGCGACGGCATGGAGGCGGGGCAGGACTACGAGAATGCCGTCGGCTCGGCCGTGGCCTTCTTCTTCACAGGCTCGCAAGGGGTCAACAGCCCCGCTGCCACGCCCATACAAGCCGTAGCGCTCTTCTCTTCTTTCCAGCCGTCGGCCCCCGATGCAACGCTGGCCAGCGGCGTCGACCGCTCATATACGTCGGCCCCCATGCTGGTAAATGTGGGCGGTGGCGACTACAACGTGATCGTTGTGGCCAACCCCGGCTCTGTGCAGTGGTGGCAAGACGCCGCCAACCGCACCCTCGGGGCCGTGCGCGACCATATTTACAAGGAGGCGTGGAAGGCTTCGTCAGGCACATACTCCGACTTCGTGATGACCTCGGCAGCCGACGCCTCGGCCAACCTGGCGTCGGCCACTGAAGAAAATCCCGCCGAAGTCACGGTGGGGCTCGAGCGCATGGCCGCCCGCATCGACTACAGGGCAAAGGCCACCTACGACGTGTCCGACCCGGCCTACACCGGCGCCACGGTCGAGATAATGGGCGCCACCATAGTCAACTCGCTCACGGCAGGCAGCTACCTGCTCAAGAGGGTGGCCGCAGAGCCCGACGCCGAGGGCGCCGTGGTGCTCGGCGACGAGACGGCCACGGCCACAGGCGTGCCCACCAACTACGTCATCGACCCCTGGACGGCCGGCAAGTCGGCCGACAACGCCACTTTCACCATCGACGGCGAAGGCGGAAAACCGGCCTCGGCGCTCTACGCCATGTGGTTCGGGCAGCAAGACAACCACTCGCTCCAAGACCTTACCGAGCTCGACAAGACATCGAAGTGGGCCTCGATAACACCGCCGGGCACCGACATCGGCGGGTGGAAGCGGGTGGGCTACACGCTCGAAAACACCGCATGGCCCAATGTGTCGGCACCTTATTACCATACGGGAGTGGTGTTCAGGGCACTGTTCAAGCCCAAGGGGCTGCCGAACTATGCCGACGGGCGCACCTTCTTCAGGCTCCGCAGCAATCTCTACGCTTCGATGGAAGACATGATGTCGGCCCTCTACGGGGCGGACTTCGCGCGTTTCGACGCGAGCATCGACGCCTGCAAGTCGTGGGACGACGTGGCGGACTTCGCCCGGCAAGGCCTGCTCGACGACGACCCCTCGGGCTACAGGGCCTACCTCGAGGCAGCCGCTGCCAAGGCAGGGCCTTTCGACGACGCGACCAAGGCGGCGCTCAAGTGGCGGGCCTACATGCTCGCCGAATGCGGCTACACGGCATCCACCGATGCCGACGGCACGTGGCGCGTGAGCATCGACAACGGCGGCAAGTCGACACGTAACGTGCTCAAGCCCTACGGCGTGCGCACTTACCAAGACTCGCAGTGCTATTACACATGGTGGGTGCGCCACGGCAACGACTCCGACGACAACAACGAGGCGCCCATGGAGCACGCCATCGTGCGAAACAACATCTATAAGCTCAGCGTTGAAAGCATCACGTCGATTGGTGGCGACATCCCCCCGGGCGACAAGACATTCAATGTCAGCGTCTACGTAAACGACTGGCTGGTGCTGCCAACCGAGAAGATAATAATGTAGCGGCGTGGGGGCTGCCACAGTGGAAGGGCCCCCCGAGCCGGCGCCATCAATCCAACAACGATACAACGAACAACCCTTATGTACAGAAAAAAGCATGTCATAGATACCGCTGTCATTCATTTGATATGGTTGCTTGTCATCATGGCGGCATCGTGCTCGGCCATAACCGACGACGTGCCCGCACAGGATGACGCGACGCTGCGGCTTAACATCGTGTCGCGCGACGAGGGGCGCCTCGACACGAGGGCCGTCACCGAGGCCGGCAACAGCCACGAGTTCATCCACCGTCTGTGCGTTCTGATTGTAGCCCCCGACGGCACCGTGGTTAAAAAGCTGCTGCCCAACCTCGACGTGGTTGCCCTCGCGCAGCAAGGCAACCTGCGCCGCTGGGCGTCGGACGACTTCACCATCACGCTCGGCGCATACGATGTGTACGCCTTCGCAAACATCGACACATACTACGACGGCCTGTGGGGCAGCCTCACCGGGCTTGCCGAGGGCGACAACATATCGGGCATCAGCCCCTCGCTGCGCTCCATAGTGCTCGCCGACCCGGCCTCGAAGATAGACCTTGTAGACTATTTCATACCCATGAGCGCCTATGCCCGCGTCAATGTAACCAAGTCGACGTCGGCCATCTCGATAGGCCTCGACAGGCTGGTGAGCAAGGTGCGCATGACAATACGCGGCAAGGCGGGCACCACCGTCACGGCCTTGAGTTTCGCAGGCTATGCCGACCGCGTGGGCCTCTTTGCCGACACGCCGCTCGGCGACGTGAAGACCATGGAGTCGAATGTGGTGGGCGTGTCGCCCAAGACGGTGCAGATAGGCAAAAAAGACAGCGTGTCGATAGCCGACTTCTACGTCAACTCATCGCCCGCAGGGCGCCCCTACAGCGTCAGCGTGGCCACCAACGAGCACGGCGGCGTGGTCTACATGGCCACCACGGCCCGCACCGAGCTGCCGCGCAACAGCATTTATCCCCTCATACTGCAGCTCAACGACTACGGACTCGACCTCGAGGCCGAGGTGTGGGTGTCGCCCATAGGCTCGCTGCCGGTGCCGGTGGTGGCCGACTTCGACGCCGCCGACACTTACAGCATAAGCATACCCGAGGGTGCCCAGTTCCGTTTTACCGTCAGGGGCATCTCGGCCGGCGGCACCACGGTGCCGGCGTCGCGGTGCGTGTGGAGCTTCGACGCCGCTGCCGTCAGCGGTGTGGCCTTCGACGGCTATGCCCCCGGCGCGGCTGTTGTGAAGGGTCGGGTGACTGCCCAGGCCGGCCTTACCATACCGCTGGCCGTGACTTCGCAGTGGCGGCAGGGCAATGTAGACTACAACCGTGGCTACACCGTGAGGGTTACCACGACCGATTTGTCGGAAGCCACCTTCAAGAACGTGGCGCAAGGCAGTCCGCTCAACGTGGAAAGGCTGGTAGAGCTGAACACCGAGATGCTGAATCTGTTTAAGTGATTCAACAACAATGGCATTACACATCAACATAGGCATTACAATCAGATGAGAACAACGATTTTTGGATATAGCAAGAATGCATATTTCAGGGCACGGGCTGCAGCCATGGCGTTGCTGCTGATGAGCCTGCCGGCCGCTGCGGCCGGGGCTTCGGCGCTGCCGGCGGGGCACGCCCATGCCGGCCATTCCGAGGCTTGGCAGGGTGCGGCCGTGGGCGGCTTCCATGCCGATGAGGGCCGCGATGGCCATGGCTCGCTTTCTGTTTATGGCCGCAGCCCGGTGGCCGTCCCCACATTGTCCGTGCGCTCTGCGCCCGCTGATGTTCCGCTGCCCGGCGACATCGACGCTGTGCCGGCCGACACCATCAACGGCCGCCCGGTGTACCACAGCGTGTTTTACAAGCTGCACCCCCAGCAGATATGGAGAGGAGAAGAAGGCGAGTTGACACCGAGTTACATATATTGGCCGCAAAAAAAACGTAATCCCTTTAAGAAACAAGGCTTGTTTACCTTCCTTAGATGCCTCATGGCGCCGGGAACGCGCCATATTTTCCATCATAGAGACACACTTGGTGATGGTGTAAACTTGCGTTTTCAGCTTTTCGGGTTAGACTCGCTCAGATATGCCGACGGCACACTGGCCGAAGTGCGTTTTGTGCCATTGGCCTCCGAGACAAGGGTATATACTTCAAACGGTAAGAAATGTCCGAGTATAGGCCACCGTTCAAATCACAAGACTTGCCTGGAATTGGTTTGCCGTGACGTCAGGGCAATGGAATTTTCTGCCTATGTGGCCTCTGTGGTAGGCAAGGATGGCGAGCCGATAGACATGACAGACCCGAAAAATGGTAGCGGATGGGATTTTACAGACCCAGCGAGCGGCATCAATATCGAGGTAAAAGACATAGACTGCGCAGCCGACCATTCGTATGTCCGCGCCCAGATAGGGTTTACCTGGATGGGCCAGCTAAGCCAAGTGGCGTCGGTATTTGCGCCCAACAACGACGAGGTGCGCTTTTTATACCTTGTGTTAGACAAGAACAAGTTCTTTGCAGAATACCAAAAATATCTCAGGGCACACTTGTATGACGACGACGCCATGCGTCAGGCAAAGTATCACGCCCTGCGCCTGTCTATCTCGGATGTGGGCAAGCGCACCCTGGGCGCCAGGATTAGAGGTTACAGCCTTTACGAAGAAAACCCGGAGTATGGCATCGACGACAACCACTATTTACTTTCCGACAACAAAGACCCCGCCACCGGCGTGGAGTATTTCTACAGAGACGGCCCCATGGACTCTGTCTTGTTTTTTGATAACAGTGTAAAAAAAGATTTAACCAGGGGCTCTGTCAAAGGCGACATCCATTTCAAGGTTCCGTCCGGTAAGCAATATATAGTCTGCATGGCCCCTTTCTCGCCCGACTCTGTGATAACCGGCGACCTGCTCCAGATAGCCTCCGACCAGCTGTTGGCCCATTCCATGACCGACAGGATATTCTTCGTGCCGAGGCAGACGCTGATAAGGGCCAATGGCGAATTGATTGACGAGGGCGTTGACTATTGTGCCGGCGTCACCCGGTATGTTTCAGCCCAGGTTCGTGTGCCGCGCGACAAAGACGGCCATCGAACCTACGAGGTGATAAACCAAGGCGTGTTTTACGACTGGTTTCTTGGCGACCAGCTGGTATTTTCGGCCACAGACAACCGCTTTGGCGGCGTGTCGCTGCAGCAGGCACTGCTCGATTTCCGAGCGGTATATCCCGACGCAACAGAGCTGAGCGCCACGGCCACGCCATGGAGCGACGGCGAGCTGACCACACCCGCCGGCGACATGGCCACATTCACGCGCGACGAGTTTGACATAATAAACCACTACCTCAACCAGCCTCGCGACGAATGCGGGATGAGCCAGCTGGTGCTGCGCCGCCGCGGGCTCGACGTGACGCTGCGCCTTGGCGTCAACAAGTTTGTGGTTGCGCCCATACACAAGCCCAACCCGCCGTCGGGCTCGCCCATCTCCGTGACCGACTGGGACCGCATCTGCTGGAACCCGGTGCCGTTTTCAATCACTACCGACGGCAACGCCCCGTCGTTGCAACCCGGCTCCGAGCTCGTTGAATATCCATACCCCGACTTCAACCCCGCCCTGCGCATCAACCTGTCACAGTTGAAGCAGGCCCAGGGCAACAGGCTGCGCGTAATGGTGCGCAATGCCGGCCTTGGCGGCAGGCCCGGAGGCGCCACGGTTGGCCGCGTTCCCAACAGCTCGGGTGGCTATGCTTATCTCGTAGGCACCGACGACCCGCAATACGACGAGGAGTTCACCAACGAAAACCTGACAGAGCAAGACATCCCGGCCGCCAAGCTGCTAAACCTGAACAGCAGTTCAATCGTTGCCAATCCGGCTTCGAGCTTCATGGAGTTGCAGCCCATGCCAACGCCGGGGGGCAAGTCGCTTCGCGAGGGATATACATATATATATTATGTACCGTTGAGCGTCACTGATAACAATACAGGCAAACCTGCCACGTGCAACGGCTCGATGATATTGCATGTAAAGGTGGTTCCCGAATACTTGGTATGGCAGGGCGGCCCCGACGACAACTGGAACAACGACGCCCTGTGGCGCCGCGCCGACCCCGCCGACCTCATGGCTCCGGCCGACGGCTACACCACCAATGCCGCCAACGGCACGTCGGCGGGCTTCGTGCCCACCTGCTACTCGTCGGTGGTGATGCCGGCCGGCAGCAAGTCAAGCCTATACATGCCCGACTATGCGGGCGGCGGCGACCGTGGGGCGGCCGACGGGCGCCCCGACAGCTATGGCCCGGCAACGCGCTACATAGGATACGACATGGTGGGCTACGGCACGGGCGCCGGCCTGGCCAATGTCACCGCCGACCCCGACTTCAGCCATGGCGGCACAAACGCTTCCATAGCGTCGGTGATAGGCGGCCGTTTCCGCGCCAACGTTTGCGACAAGATACATTTTGCCACCGGCGCCCGCATGCTCCACGCCGAGCAACTGGGCTACAGCAAGGCTTCGATGGATGTCGAGCTGCCCTCAAAGGCTTGGACCCTGGTGAGCACACCGCTGCTTTCGGTGTATTCGGGCGACTGGTATACGTCGCTCGGCGGCTCGCAGGCCGACGTGAGATATTTCTCCGACCTCACCTTCGACGCCTCGCGCAACAGCCGCCTGCAGCCGGCCGTCTACCAGCGCAGCTGGGACAATGCGGCGCGCATCATCGAGCAGGGCGGCGGCATCACGCCGGCATCGTTTGCAGCCGGATGGAGCAGCGCATACAACGACGCCTCGGTGGCTTATGCTCCCGGCCAGGGCTATTCGCTCAAGGCCACGGCCGTGGGCGGTGCCGGCGGCCGCCTGTCGTTCCGTATGCCCAAGGCCGACGCGGCCTACAGCGTGCCCAACGCGAAACTGCAGCGCAATGGCGCCGGCCGGCTGTTTGTCTCGGGGCTGCTCGACCGCGCCGACGGCCAGGCCCACTCGCCCAAACCCTATGTCGAGGCCGGGCTCACGGCCTCGCAAGACGGACTATACCTGCTTGTGGGCAACCCGTTTATGGCAGAGCTCGACCTGCCCCGCTTCTTCGAGGCCAACGACAACCTTGAGAAGGCGTACTGGACTGCCACTGCCGACGGGCCCGTGGCCGGAGGCGCCGCCACCGACGGCAGCGGCTGGACCACGCCCGGCGCCACGTCGACCATACCGCCCTTCGGAGCGTTTTTCGTAAAGAAGGTGGCAGCCGAAGCGTCGAGCACAGTGAGGTTTGCCCCCGCCATGCAGGCGTTTGCCGATGGCGCAGCCACCTCGCCGGCCCACGCCCCCGTGCTCACGGTGGCAGCCTCGGCCGGCGGCCGGCGGTCGGCAGCGGCCATAGTGCCGGCAGCCGGTGCAGCGGCCGAGGCTCCTGACGGCGCCGGGGTAGGGCTGCTGGCCCCCTTCGGCGCTGCCGATGCCGACGTGCCCTTGGTCTACACCGTTGGCCGTTCGGTCGCTTTGGTTGTCAACCGCGTCGGCGGCAGCCGGCGCATACCCCTCGGCGTGTTTGCCGAGAGCGGGCAGCGGGTTGAGCTCACGTTCCACGGCGTCGACGCCTTCGAGGGCGCGCGCCTTTACGACGCCGCCACCCGTACGGAGACGAGGCTGGCCGACGGCTACACCATTGCCGTCGACGGGCCCTCGCACGGACGCTACTACATATTGGTAGACCGTCCGTCGGCCACCGGCATCGACGAGGCTGCGGCCGCGGCCGACCTCTCGGCCTACTCCATGTCGGCCGGCGAGATAATCGTGGCAGCGTCGCAGCCCATAGGCCGCGTCAGGGTCTACAGCCCCTCAGGCTCGCTCCTGGCCACGGCCGACGCCTCCGGCCGGGGCGAGTGCCGCATAGCCGGCCTTGCCCGGGGCTTGGCCGTGGTAAGCGTAGAGCTGCCCGGCGGGCGTGAGTCGCGCAAGGTCATCGTAAGGTGACCCGGCCCGAGGCGCCCCGCACAGCCGCGTGAGGCGTGGCGCAGGCCACAGGGGGGCAACCCCCGGGTGCCGCCCCCGTCGGCAGCGGCGGGCGCAACCGCACATCAACAAGGATTTTCTTATCAACCCAATAGTACATTACAGAAAATCGTATTTCAAATTTGAAATGCCCGGGCCGTTCGCAGTGATGCGCGCGGCCCGATTAGTTTTTGCCCAGTCCGGCCGTCAAAGGCCGAGGCTGTCTGGCCTGGTTGCCGCGCATACTGGCAGCCCGCATTGCCCGGGGTGGCGCGTTGCGCCGGGGCCGATGGCCCGCCGATGCTCCCACCTCATGATGATAGCCCCCGCAGGCCGCCCGACGGCAACAGAGGCATCCCCCCGGTGGCCCGAAGGCCTGTTTGGGTTTCAGCCCAACCGTCTGCCGGGCCTATTGCCGGTTGTAGCTTTGCGTATGCCATATTCCCCGCCATTCTCATTTCCCCATGCCCCGCCGTGCCAGCCGCCCGCATGCAGCCTCAAGGCGGCCGCACAATGGCATGCACGGCGCAACAGGCAGTTGGAAACAGATTGCCGTCAGACTGGGCACAGTCATGCGAACGTCTTTCAGGGCCCTGAGCCCGGGTGTGGCGCGCCATACAACCGGCTATGCCTTTGAAGACGTCTATTCAACAAAGTGCAAGCCGACGGCAGCTATAGGGCGCAAGCATCAAGTGGTTTTCTGTCGACAGGTTTGCAGCGTCTGCCTATGGGCAGTTGTCCAAAATCAATTGCCATCAATTTGTGAGCTGTTTCGGAGATGAAGGCCACAGTCTGAAGAGAGAGCGTGGCGGGCTACGCTATGGATGAGACTTTGGCATGCGGCCCGAAAGCGCACGCAATATGGCGGCAAAGATATAGAGGAAGCCTGCAAGGTAAATTGTATCGGTTGATATTGAACAGCTGCTTATGCCATTTTGCGCCGCAAAACAGCCCGTATGGCACTGCAATATGGCCCGTTTCGCAGGCCTGTACGGCCCGTTTGGCCTTGCCGGGCCGCGGCCTCTTGCAACCCGCTGCATGCCAGCCGGTTGGCCAATGCGCCTACAGCCGCCCACACCGCAGCCTAAGCGCAGACTGCGGGGGCGTGCCGCGCCGCCGTGGCCGGGCTTATGTGTGGCTTTCGGCTGTACGTGCCGGTCTTGCCGTGCCGTCGGCAAGGGTGTGCCCCGGGTGAGCAGCCGGCGTTTCGGTCGGCGGCGGCCGACGCTTGCCCCGGTGGCCATAGCTCCGAGGGCATCAGGCCGCCCGTGGCCACGGGACAGTTGTCACAAGGCCCGGCGTGCGGTTGCGGCTCGTGAGTTCATGCCCCCGCCGGTGGCGCAACGGCGCCGGGAGAGGGTGTGCAGTAAGAAAAACACCATTTGTTTGCGGATTTTCACGCCATTTTTTTTGAGAATCGGAATGATTGGATTACCTTTGCAACTGTTATAGATTAAGTTGAAATTATTATAGTCTGTGCCCACCCGGCATAGCCGAGTGCAGGTTTCGTAATAATGATATTACCTTGTGGCAATGGTGTTATGCCGCAAACCTGGGTTGTCAGGCCATTTATTGGCAGTTAAGCATGTAAGTACATTTATTGGGTATGTATAATATATTAAGATGTTTGTTTGGCCGATGGAGCCTCGTAAGGCGTGTCGGCAAAGGGCGTTTCTCGTATGCCGGGCCATACCATGGCGGCCACGCGAGCTACGTTTACCTTGAAACGCCGTCGGGGCGCGTCTACGACGGTCCGTTTTCCTTTTCCGGCGGGTCGATGACGGCCCGCACGCTGTTTTTCAACAGTCCCTACGACGACGGCATCATCAAGTTTGGCGGCCGTTACTCCAGGGGCCGCAAGACCGGCCGGTGGAAGTACCAGCGGCGGGGCAGGGGCTACAGCCGCCGTCTCATGGTAGACTATGTAGACGGCATCCCCGAGGGCACGGCCTGCTACATAGGCCGTGGCAACACCTACGGCATAGGGCCGCGCTCGCGCACGGTGATGCTCACGCTGTCGATGGCGGGCGGCAAGCCCGTGGGCCCCATCAGCGGCCGTTTCGGCGACTGCCCCTTCAGCGGGCAGTGCGACGCCGACGGCTATCCCGACGGCATGTGGGTTTACGGCTCCACGTCGCGCAAGCGCACGTCGGTAGACTATGAGCACTGGGAGCACGGCAAGCTGCTGGAGTCGTACACGCTCGACTTCTCCACGGGCCACAGGAGCGATAAGGCGCCCTCGATGCTGGCCATGGTGAAAGACATCATCTGCGAAGAGTGCATGCCGCTGGTCAACTCGGTGCGCCGCAACGCAGCTGTGTGGGACGGCGACATCAAGGTGAAGGAGGCCTGAGGCTGGCCGGCGGCCGCGCGCGGCCATGAGTTTATGAAACCCCAAAAGGTTCACCAGATAAATCCAGGAGGCTTCTTAGGAGTTAAGGAGTTAGGAAGTTAAGGAGTCAAGACATTGGTTATGGGCTTGTTTTGGAGGAGGGAAACAGGAGATGGGAGTACTGACAATAGTCATGGAAACATAGCATCTCTGGGAGCATTGGGAAAGTGTTGCAGGAAGAGATGACAGTCAAATACTATTGTCCTCTAACTTCTTGTAACTTCTTCTACCTCCCTCTACCTCCATTCTTACCTCCTAAAATGCCCCTGTGTTTATCGGGTGTTCTCCCAAAAAGGCTGAACGGGTGCCTCGGCGCATCCGTTCAGCCTTGTAAGTAGGTGTTCATAATTAATTGCCATCAAATTGTGCGCTATTTCGGAGATGCATGCCAAAGTCCGAAGAGAGAGCGTAGCGGGCTACGCGACCGATGAGACTTTGGCATGCGGCCCGAAAGAGCACACAAGATGGTGGCAAAGATATAGAGGACACCTGCAAGGTCTATTGTATCGGTTAATTTTGAACAGCTACTTATTGCCTTTGCCTTCAGCCGAGCACAAGGTGCTTCATGTGGTGGCCCCCCCAGCTGTTGGTGCCGTCGGGGCGGAACCCCACCTTTATGTACAGCCTCTCGGCGTTGGGGTTGTTGTTGTCTACCAGCAGGGCGAGCGGGCCGCATCCGCATTGTTCGGCCTTGCGGGCCGTGGCCTTGAGCAGCTCTTTGGCAATGCCCTTGCCCCGGTGGTCGGGCGCCACGGCAATCGAGTCGAGGTATAGCTCGCCGGCCTTGGTCTCTTCGGGCATGCTGCAGAAGTCGCGCCCGAAGGCCTCGCGCACCGCGTCGATGAATGGCTGGCGCAGCCGGCGCAGCTGTGCGCCGTCGTAGCTCACGCTGACGCCTATCACCCTGTCGTCGCCGTCGACGGCACAGATGGCGTTGATATAACTGTACTGTGTGTCTTGCCTCTCCACGAGCGCCGTCATCAGACGGTGGAAGTCGTCGGCCGTGTGGTCGTCGCCATGGAAGTAACGGCAGCATTCTTCCGACATTGCCTGCATTATCAGCCAGGCAATTTCCGGGGCGTCGGAAGGGCGCCCCTGTCTCAGAGTCGTCTTGCTGTGCATATATGTCAGTCGCCGCGGGCCTTAGTGCCCCCGGCGCGTTGTGCAAATTTACGCCTAACTTTCCGCCCGGCCAAGCCTTTTATTCTTTTTTATGAAATACTTTGGCGCATTACAGGCCTTTTCTTGTAACTTTGTAGCCGTAACATGCCCTGTCGGGGCGGTGCCCTTGGCCCGCCGCCGCCGGGAATAAAGGAATGAATATGGATTACAACAACGATTTTGAAATCAAGGAAGTGGCCCGCGGCACCGACATGCCGGTGGCATCGGCCCTTCCGGCGCTCATGCGCAAAGTGTATGTATGGATGACGCTGGCCCTCGTGATAACGGGCTTCACGGCCTATGCCGTGGCCACGAGCCCGGCCCTGCTCATGGCCATCGTGGGCAACAGGTTTGTGCTGCTGGGGCTCATCGTGGCCGAGCTGGCGCTCGTGGTGGGCATCTCGGGTGCCATCAACAGGCTGTCGCTGACGGCGGCCACGCTGATGTTTGTGCTCTACTCGGTCATCAACGGCGCCACGCTGTCGGTGGTGTTCCTGGCCTTCACCATGTCGTCGATAACGAGCGTGTTCTTCATCACGGCCGGCACGTTCGCCACCATGGCGCTCGTGGGCTACACCACCAAGAAAGACCTTACGTCGATGGGCCGCATGCTGTTCATGGCCCTCATAGGCCTGGTGATAGCAACCGTGGTCAACATGTTCATGCGCAACTCGGGCCTCGACATGATTCTCAACTATGTGGGCGTGCTCGTGTTTGTCGGCCTCACGGCCTACGACACGCAAAAGATAAAGGAACAGCTCATGATGGCCGGCGACGCCGGCGAGGCCTGGCAGAAAATGGCCCTCGTGGGGGCGCTGACGCTCTACCTCGACTTCATCAACCTGTTCCTCTACCTGCTGCGAATACTCGGCAAGCGCGAGTGACAACGGCACCACGGCTTTGAGCCTATGACTCTGTTTAGGTCGCTCGCGCTTGGCGCTATGCTCGTGGCGGGCGCGGCCTGTGCGAAAGCCGCCGCCCTCCGGGCCGACTCCGTAATGGAGGCGGCAAGGGGGGTGGCGGCTTATTTCATGCGCACATGCCCCGACGTGGGGGCCGACAGCCATGTGGGCGGCAAGCGGCGCAACAGCCGCATCTGGACCAGGGGCGTGTTCTACGAGGGCCTGCTCAACATCTACCGCGAGGAACAACGCCCCGAGTGGCTCGACTATGCACTGAGTTGGGGCGAGTTTCACCGCTGGTACAGCTGCACCGACAGCCAGGCGCGACATGCCGACTTCCAGTGCTGCGGCCAGGCTTACCTGCAGCTGTACATGCTCGACACCACGGCCGTGGAGCGCATGAGCCACATCAAGATGCGCATCGACGCGATGATGGCCACCGACAGGGTGGACGACTGGTACTGGGTGGACGCCATACAGATGGCCATGCCCATTTTCGCCATGCTCGGCACCATCACCGGCGACGGGGCATACTGGGAGCGCATGCACGACATGTATATGTACACGCGCAACAGGCAGGGCGGCGACAGGCGCGGAGGCGGCAGCCCGCTGTTCAACGAGGCCGCCGGGCTGTGGTACCGCGACTACCAGTACGACCCGCCATACACAGACCTTGTGGAGACCGACAAGGACTGCTATTGGGGCCGGGGCAACGGATGGGTGTACATGGCGCTGGCCCGCGTGATGCAGTTTACGCCCGCCGGCGAGCCCCACCGCGCCGACTATGTGGCCGACTTCAGGCGCATGAGCCGCGCCCTGCTCGAATGCCAGCGGCCCGACGGGGCGTGGGGCGTGAGCCTGGCGGCGCCGTCAAACCTCGGTGCGCCGGGCAGCGAGGGGCCCGAGATGACCGGCACGTCGCTGTTCGTGGGCGGCATGGCCTATGGCGTGCGCGCCGGACTGCTCGACAGCGCCACCTACATGCCCGCGATAAGGCGGGGATGGGAGGCCATGCGGCGGGCCGTACACGGCGACACCGGCTTTGTGGGCTATATGCAGGGCACCGGCTCGAAGCCCGAAGACGGCGGCCCGGTGACATACAACTCGGTGCCCGACTTCCAGGATTTCGGCATAGGGTGCTGGCTGTGGGGAGCAGCCGAGGTGCATGCCCTGGCAGTAAGCACCGGCGAGGGCGGCACGTCGGCAGTGGGCGGCGCGCGTGTCAGCCCGGGCAGCGACGGGGCGTACTACGACCTGTCGGGGCGCAGGGTGGACAGCCCCGTGCACGGACGCATTTACATCCGCGGCGGGCAAAAGGTGGCTTACTGACGGCTGCACGGGCCCTTGCCTGCCCATCCGCCAACCGGCAGGCTGGCTTCGGCACCGCCCTTGGCGCCAGGCCGGCGGCTCTCACTGGGCGTTTTCCTTTTCAATGTGTTTCACCGGCAGTTTCCTTTCACTGCATTTTTCCTAATGATTGTCCGCATCCGGGCAAATGCGGGCATTCATATATATTACATATTGTATGCCATATATTGTACTTGATGTTTGTCAAGTGAAATATAAAAAAACGTTTTCCGGAGGCAAAAAAATCCGCGAATGTTTTGTGGTTTGTGAAAAAGTGCCTACCTTTGC
>ERZ838577.637-NODE-637-length-53402-cov-22.347011_pt1 | contig 53402 bp, 50 predicted proteins | sample MGYA00519682_ERZ838577 | MGnify/ENA primary metagenome ERZ838577 (study PRJEB31850, sample SAMEA3708838) | human gut metagenome | biome: human gut; feature: human-associated habitat; material: faeces | place: China | collected 2014 ...
CCAAGATCGAGGCACTGAAATCCGCCAAGGGCACTTTCACCCAGGCGGGCCAGTTTCAGGTCATCATCGGCAACACGGTGAGCGATTTCTACAATGACTTCATCGCGGTGTCCGGCATTGACGGCGTGTCCAAGGATGCCGTCAAGAGCGCGGCCAAGCAGAACCAGACCACCCTGCAGAAGGTCATGAGTGCCTTGGCAGAGATCTTTGCACCGCTGATCCCCGCCATCATCACCGGCGGCCTGATCCTCGGTTTCCGCAACTGCATCGACAGCATTTATTTCTTTGAGAACGGAACCAAGACCCTGTGCGACATCAGCCAGTTCTGGTCCGGCGTGGACAGCTTTTTGTGGCTGATCGGTGAAGCCATCTTCCATATGCTGCCGGTCTGCATCTGCTGGTCCGTTACCAAAAAGATGGGCACCACCCAGAGCCTTGGCATCGTGCTGGGCCTGACGCTGGTTTCCGGGCAGCTGCTCAATGCCTACGGTGTGGCTTCTACTGCGGCGGCAGATATCCCCAAATGGGACTTCGGCTTCTTCACCGTGAACATGATCGGCTATCAGGCACAGGTCATCCCGGCCATCCTCGCGGCGTTCACGCTGGTGTATCTGGAACGGTTCTTCCGCAAGATCTGCCCGGCAGTCATCTCCATGATTGTGGTGCCCTTCTGCAGTCTGGTGCTGTCTGTTATCATTGCACACACCGTGCTCGGTCCCATCGGCTGGAAGATTGGCTCTGTCATCTCCGATGTGGTCTATGCGGGCATTTCCGGTTCCTTCCGCGTGGTGTTCGGTGCCATCTTCGGCTTCGTGTATGCCCCGCTGGTCATCACCGGCCTGCACCACATGTCCAACGCCATTGATATGCAGCTGATCGCCGACTTCGGCGGCACGATGCTGTGGCCCATGATCGCACTCTCCAACATCGCACAGGGTTCTGCCGTGCTGGGCATGATCTACCTCCAGCGCAAAAACGCTGCTGCACAGGAAGTCAATGTTCCTTCCTGCATCTCCTGCTATCTGGGTGTTACTGAGCCGGCCATGTTCGGTGTCAACCTCAAGTATCACTTCCCGTTTGTCTGCGGCATGATTGGATCTGCCATCGCAGCGGTCGTCTGTGTGGCAACTTCCACCACGGCCAACGCCATCGGTGTCGGCGGCATCCCTGGTATTTTGTCAATCCAGCCCGCCTATATGCTCAGCTTTGCGCTGTGCATGGCCATTGTCATCGTCGTCCCCTTTGTGCTGACCGTCATCATTGGCAAGAAAAAGGGAATTGCCTAATTTTCAAGAATTGCGAGGTGCTTGCAATGGAAGCACGCAAGGATAAAGTAGTTTACCAGATTTACCCGAAATCCTTTTACGATACCAACGGCGATGGTCTGGGCGACCTGAAAGGCGTCACGGCCAAGCTGGATTATCTGGCCGACCTCGGCGTGGATTACCTATGGCTGACCCCGTTTTTTCCCTCGCCGCAGCGGGACAACGGCTATGACGTGGCGGATTACCGCGCTATCGACCCGCGCTACGGCACGATGGAAGATTTGGAAGAACTCATCCGCGAGGCGGACAAGCGCGGCATTGGCCTGATGTTGGATATGGTGTTCAACCACACCTCCACCGAGCATGCATGGTTCCAGCGGGCACTGGCCGGTGAGAAAAAGTATCAGGATTACTACATCTTTAAGAACGGAACCCCGGACAATCTGCCCACAAACTGGGTGTCCAAGTTCGGTGGCCCGGCATGGCAGTATGTGCCGCAGCTGGGCAAGTGGTATCTGCACCTGTTCGATGTGACACAGGCAGACCTGAACTGGGAGAACCCGGCGGTGCGGGAAGAAATGGCCGACATCCTCCGTTTCTGGAAGGCGAAGGGAATCAAGGGATTCCGTTTTGATGTGGTCAATCTGATTTCCAAACCGGAAGTGTATGAGGACGACTTTGCGGGCGATGGCCGTCGCTTCTACACCGATGGCCGCAATGTCCACAAATACCTGAAAGAATTGGTGGCGGCAGGCGGCATCGACGGCATGGTGACGGTGGGCGAAATGTCCTCCACCTCGTTGGAAAACTGCATCGGATACACTGCTGCGGGCAACCATGAACTGTCTATGTGCTTCAACTTCCATCATCTGAAGGTGGACTACAAGAACGGCGACAAATGGGCACTGATGCCTGCCGACCATCTTGCCCTGAAAAAACTGTTTCAGACATGGCAGGAGGGGATGCAGGCGCATGACGGCTGGAACGCGCTGTTCTGGTGCAATCACGACCAGCCTCGTGTCGTGAGTCGCTTTGGAAGTGACGGAAAATATTGGAAGCAAAGTGCCAAGATGCTGGCCGCCGCTATCCACTTTATGCGCGGTACGCCGTATATCTATCAGGGCGAAGAATTGGGAATGACCAATGCGCACTTTACCTCCATTGATCAGTACCGGGATGTAGAAAGCCTGAATTACTACAACATCCTGCGCGGCGAGGGCAAGTCCGAGGCCGAAACGCTCGACATCATCGCCCAGCGCAGCCGCGACAACGGCCGCACTCCGATGCAGTGGGATGCCAGCGCGAACGCAGGCTTCACCACCGGTACGCCGTGGATCGGCACCGCCGATAACTATCAGACCATCAACGCCGCCGCCGAGATGGACGACCCGGACTCGGTGCGTAGTTTCTACAAGACGCTGGTGCACCTGCGCAAACAGCACAAGGTCATCAGCGAGGGAAAGATCGAGTTCCTCTTCCCGGAAAATGCCGACCTGCTGGCCTACCGCCGCTATGGTGCGCCGGACGGAGAAGAGCTGCTGGTGCTGTGCAACCTGACAGCGCACGAAGTACCCGTCACCCTGCCGGAGGGGTGGGCCGGTACGGAAAAGCTGCTGGGCAACTACACGGAAACGGCTGCTGCGCTGCGCCCCTATGAGTGCACAGTTCTGAAAAAATAAAACAGGGTGCGCCACCCGGACGCACCCTGCAAAAATCCACATACGACAGCGATATGAGAAACAGAGCGTTCCCCATCGGGAACGCTCTGTTTCTCATTGCTGGGGGCATGATGAACCTGTTCCGCCTGCCATGCGGCAAGCTCGCGTTTGCGCAGCGCTTCGCAAACGCGAACTTTTGAAAACACGTCACTTTCGGCAGCTTGCAAGAAAACACGGTGAAAACTTTGGCAAAAAGAGAGAGAACTGGACGGTGCCAGCCCTCTTGACAAGGTTCTTCTACGAAATGTTGTTCCATCCCGGTTTTGTCCCGGTTTCAAAAAGGGCTTGCATTCGATTATATACCATGCTATAATGCTCCCAGAAATTGAATCAAGAATCTTCAGGGCAGGGTGCGATTCCCTACCGGTGGTACAGCCCACGAGCCGCAAGGCATGATTCGGTGAAACTCCGAAGCCGACAGTACAGTCTGGATGAAAGAAGATAGGAAAGCATAGAGAAACCACAAGATCTCTGTACTCATGGAAGCTGCTCTGAGATGCGTTTGCATTTCAGAGCTTTCTTTTTGCGCAGGAGATACTGCGCCTGTTTGCCTTGCCCTGAACAATCTGGTTCGGGGCTTTTTTATTTGGAGGCAGAGAGATGAACGATACAGAGTATATGCGTCTTGCCTTAGAACTGGCGAAAAAAGGATGCGGATGGACATCCCCAAATCCGATGGTGGGTGCTGTCATTGTAAAAGATGGTCAGATCATCGGGCAGGGATGGCATGAACGGTATGGCCAGCCCCATGCGGAGCGAAATGCGTTAGCATCCTGCGCTGTTGACCCCGAAGGGGCAACGATGTATGTGACGCTGGAGCCCTGCTGTCATTTTGGGAAACAGCCGCCGTGTGTGAATGCTATTCTGGAAGCGGGCATCAGCCGGGTCGTAGTGGGGTCGGCAGACCCAAACCCGCTGGTGTCGGGAAAAGGAATTGCTGCTTTGCGGGTGCAGGGGGTAGCGGTGACGGAAGGCGTTTTGCGGGAAGAATGCGACGCACTCAATCGGATATTCTTCCATTTTATAACGACAAAACGCCCGTTTGTTTCTATGAAGTATGCCATGACAATGGACGGAAAAATTGCCACAGTTACGGGCGCATCTAAATGGATTACAAGTGAAGCTGCCCGAGCGTATGTTCAACAACAGCGGCATCGTTTCAGCGGAATCATGGTCGGTGTCGGAACCATTCTTGCCGATGATCCCTTATTGACCTGCCGCATGGAAAACGGAAAAAATCCAGTTCGCATTGTCTGCGATACTCAGCTGCGGACACCATTGCAAGCACAGGTGGTCGCAACAGCAAAACAGATCCCGACCATCCTTGCGACCTGCTGCGCCGACCCGAAACGGCAGGCGATATATCGACAGGCTGGGTGCCGAGTGATTTGTCTGGACAAAAGGAACGGTCACGTTGACCTTGTACAACTTATGGAAAAACTTGGTCAGGAACAAATCGACAGCATTCTTCTGGAAGGCGGAGGGACACTGAACTGGGCAGCACTGGAAAGCGGCGTTGTTCAACAGGTGCAGGCGTACATTGCCCCAAAGCTGTTCGGCGGACAGGAAGCAAAAACACCGGTGGAAGGTGCAGGAGTTCCTATGCCGAGTGCAGCATTCCGGCTGAAAAACAGCAGCCTGACCCATCTTGGCGAGGATATCCTGATGGAAAGCGAGGTCGAGTATCCATGTTCACCGGAATTATAGAAGAAGTCGGAACCGTAAAGCAGATCACGCATGGGCAGCATTCGGAAGTGCTGAACATTCAGGCACGGACCGTTCTGGAAAACACAAAAATCGGTGACAGCATCGCAGTGAATGGCATCTGCCTGACCGTTACCCGGCTTTTTGCAGACAGCTTTTCTGCCGATGTTATGCATGAAACCCTGAACCGCTCCTCTCTTGCAGGTCTTATGGTCGGGAGCAGGGTCAATCTGGAACGGGCAATGGCTGCGGATGGACGGTTCGGCGGGCATATTGTGGCGGGTCATGTGGATGGCACCGGGTGCATCCGGCGAATCGAAAAAGACGACAATGCGGTCTGGTTTACCATCCATGCGGAACCGAATCTTTTGCGCTATGTCGTGGAAAAAGGCTCCATCGCGGTCGATGGTATAAGCCTGACGGTGGCAGAAGTCAGTTCAGATGCGTTTTCGGTGTCCACCATCCCTCACACCGTCAGCTGTACAAATCTGTGTCAAAGGCACAAAAACGATGTGGTAAATCTGGAGACCGACATCCTTGGCAAGTATGTCGAAAAGCTGTTTCAGCCGATACCACAGGAACACCGGAAAAGCTCTGTCACGAAAGAAATGCTGATACGCTACGGATTTGAATAAGGAGAAACAACAATGAGATTCAATACCATTCCTGAAGCTCTGGAAGACTTGAGACAAGGCAAGATCATTTTGGTGACGGATGACCCGGAACGCGAAAACGAGGGCGATTTTATCTGTGCCGCTGAGTTTGCGACAACAGAAAATGTCAATTTCATGGCGACCCACGGCAAAGGTCTGATCTGTATGCCGATGTCGGAAGCCTTTGTACAGAAGCTGAAGTTTCCGCAGATGGTTCAGCATAACACGGACAACCATGAAACCGCCTTTACCGTGTCCATCGACCATATTTCAACCACGACCGGCATTTCGGCTGCGGAACGCTCTATTACTGCGCTGGCCTGTGTAGCAGAAGACGCAAAAGCAGAAGATTTCCGGCGACCGGGTCATATGTTCCCGCTTTTAGCAAGGAAAAATGGTGTTCTGGAACGGAACGGCCACACAGAAGCCACCGTAGACCTGTGCCGTCTGGCAGGGCTGAAAGAGTGCGGGCTTTGCTGCGAGATCATGAGGGACGATGGCACTATGATGCGCACGAAGGAACTTGCACAGCTGGCAGAACGATTCCAAATCAAATTCATCACCATCCAAGCCTTGCAAGAGTACCGTAAGTGTCACGAAAAGCTGGTCGATCAGGTGGCTGCCGTAAATCTGCCGACAAAATACGGCGACTTCCGCGCATACGGTTTTGTGAGCCGCCTGAACGGAGAGCATCACATCGCATTGGTAAAAGGTGAAATCGGTGATGGCCGGGATGTCCTGTGTCGGGTGCATTCGGAATGTCTGACGGGTGATACGTTCGGTTCGCTGCGCTGCGATTGCGGACAGCAGTTGGCTGCGGCGATGACGCAAATTGAAAAGGAGGGGCGTGGCATCCTGCTCTATATGCGGCAGGAAGGGCGCGGTATCGGTCTCATAAATAAGCTGCGTGCCTACGAGTTGCAGGAACAGGGCATGGATACCCTGGAAGCCAACCTCGCCCTTGGTTTCCATGGGGATGAACGGGAGTATTATATAGGAGCACAGATTTTGCGGGAGCTGGGAGCACATAGTTTGCGCCTGTTGACCAATAATCCGGATAAGGTATACCAACTTTCCGAGTTCGGTCTGGAGATTACAGAACGTGTCCCAATTCAGATGACTGCGACCGCGCACGACCTGTTCTATCTGAAAACCAAGCAGGCAAGAATGGGACATATCCTGAGTTATTAAGGAAAAGAGGGATTTTACAATGAAATCATTTGAAGGAAAACTGATTGCACAAAACATCCGGGTCGGTATCGTTGCTGCACGATTCAACGAGTTCATCACCTCAAGGCTCCTTGGCGGGGCAATGGATGCACTCCTCCGGCACGATGTGAGCGAGGACGAGGTTCATGTCGCATGGGTGCCGGGAGCGTTTGAAATTCCGCTGGTTGCTTCCAAAATGGCAAAAAGCGGAAAGTATGATGCTGTGATTTGCCTTGGCGCAGTGATTCGCGGCTCTACCAGCCATTACGACTACGTCTGCAACGAAGTCTCAAAAGGCATCGCAGCAGTTTCGCTGGAAAGCGGTATTCCTGTTTTGTTTGGCGTTCTGACGACTGAAAATATCGAGCAGGCAATCGAGCGGGCAGGTACGAAAGCCGGAAACAAGGGCTATGACTGCGCGGTCAGCGCCATCGAAATGGTCAATCTGATCCGCGAAATGGATGCAGAGTAACGGTGACACAGGAGCCTTCCATGATTGTGATACGAGCGAACACCCCGGACCCGGCACTGGAGCAAACGATTCTGAGCCTTTTGCAACAGGCGCAGATTGATGCGGAGCAGATCACATTCTGCGCAAAGAAAAAACTGGAACTGCCGGGATTGGTGATTGACAACACCCGACATGAAATTTCAGCCAACGGCAGAAATATTTCGTTGACACGTCTTGAATCCGACCTGTTGTGGGTGCTGGCAGTCTGCGAAGGAACGACGCTTTCTAAAAAAGAGCTTTTTGATGCTGTATGGGGAAAGGATTGCGCCGATACCTTAAAAGTGGTTGGCAATACCGTTTCCAATCTCCGAAAGAAGCTGGCATTCTGCGGGCTGGACGGATGTCTTTGCACAGTTGGTGGAGGGTATGCTTTTCGTTACGTTCTGGCAGAGCAGGGAAAAGCCCATTCCAATACTGTCCCGACAATGGTATACTGTTGCCCAAAGGAGCTGAGAGAAAATGACCCGAATCTTGTTCATCTGTCTGGGGAATATCTGCCGTAGTCCCATGGCGGAATTTGTTATGAAAGACCTTGTGGAAAAAGCCGGTATTGCAGAAAAATTTGAAATCGCCTCCGCTGCGACCAGTGCGGAAGAAGTGGGTAACCCGGTCTATCCACCCGCTCGGCAAAAATTGGCAGACCATGCCATTTCCTGTGTAGGCAAAACGGCGCGTCAGATGACACGGCAGGATTATGATACCTATGATTATCTGGTTGCAATGGATCGAAGCAACTTGCGGGATATGGCTCGTTTTGTAGGAAACGACCCGTTGCACAAGGTCTCCCTTTTGATGTCGTATACCAGTACGCCGCACGATGTGGCCGACCCATGGTTTACTGGAAATTTCGAGGACACATGGCGGGATGTACTGGCAGGCTGCACGGCGTTGTTAGAGAGGCTGTGCCAATAAAAGAAACAACTGGGTGTATCATCGTTCAGATGAAGCATCCAGCTTTTTTGATTTAATCTTCTGGCCTGCCGTGGTCGCAGCCGAGGGAACGATAGTGCTCCATCTCTCCACCCAGCACAAGCTGTGCATATTCCAAGGGCGTATTGTATAGCAGCCAGTCCAGTTCCGCCCGCTGTGCTGGCTGGCCTGGGCTGTGCTGCACACCCTGCTCAAGCGCAGCTCCCGCGAGGGCACGCCGGACCTGAACCTGCTGTTCCAGTACAACATGCCTGTCCGTGCGCTGGCCCAGATGACCGGCGGCATGGTCGGGCAGGAGACGGTGGACGGCATCGTGATGGAAGCAAAGGGCTTCTGGATCATCGGCCTGCTGCGGGCACTCATCGGCTTTGGGCAGAACGCAGTCTCCAACCGGAAGTTCCGCGCGGCACTGGACGCCGAGCGCGGCGGCCCGGCGGTGTAAAACCATCTGACATTCCCGGATTTTCTCCTTCATTCTAAACAAACAGCCCCGGACTTGTTGAAAAGTCCGGGGCTGTTTGCGTGTGGGGCTTAGTAAATGTAGGGCTGCACGGGCGGCTGGTCGGGGCGGTGCTCCCCGATGATCTTTTCCATCCAGACCATGTCGTACCAGCGGCCGAACTTGTACCCGCAGTTGTGGAAGGTACCGACCAGTGCAAAGCCCAGATGCTCGTGGAACCGGGCGCTGTTCCGGGTCAGGTATTCGTCCTCCGCCTGCGGGTAGCCGATGCAGGCATACAGGTTCAGGATGCCCATGGCCTGCAGCCGGTCGGCCAGCGCCTCGTACAGAGCACGGCCCATGCCGTGTTTCCGGGCGTCGTGGTTCAGGTAGATGGTCAGCTCACAGGCCCAGTCGTAGGCGGCCCGGCCCACAAAGGGCCCCGCGTAGGCGTAGCCCTCCACCCGGCCGTCCCGCTCGATGACGAGGTAGGGGTATTTCTGCATGGTGCGGCGCATGCGGCCTTCAAATTCCTCCAGTGAGGGTACGTCGTATTCAAAGGTGATGACCGTGTGCTCCACATACCAGGCGTAGATCTCCAGAATGCGGGGTGCATCGGCCAGAGACGCATTCCGAATGGTAATATCCTGCATAAAAACATCTCCCTGTAGCAATAAATATCCCGAAATCCGGTCTGATTATAGCACAGCCCGCTTTAAAAGGACAGCGCAAAGCAGCAGAAGCGCCGCTCCGCACAGGCGGACAGGGGAGAAATGCTATTGGCAAAGTGGCAGAAAATGCGGCGTTCTGAGCCGGAAATCCCCACAAAAGCGCGAAAATCGGCCGTGCAGGCGCAAAATGCTGTACTTTGATACTTTACTGTGATAAAATAACACCATCCTTTCCCCGCGCGCTGCGCGGGAAAAGCCAAACGAGAGGGGGAACCTTTATGACAAATGTCTGCATCATTGCCACCATTGTGATCTATCTGGTGGGCATGCTGCTGGTGGGCTTTGCTTACAGCAAGTCCAACGAGGACAGCACCGATTTCTACCTCGGCGGCCGCAAGATGGGCCCGCTGGTCACTGCTATGAGCGCCGAAGCCAGCGATATGTCCAGCTGGCTGCTGATGGGCCTACCCGGCCTTGCCTACCTCACCGGCATTGCGTCGCCGGGCTGGACGGCCATCGGTCTGGCCGTGGGCACCTGGCTCAACTGGCTCATCGTGGCCCGGCGGCTGCGGCGCTACTCGGCCAATCTGGACGCCATCACGGTGCCGCAGTTCCTGTCGCTGCGGTTCCACGACCAGCGCAACCTGCTCAACGCGCTGGGCGCGGTGATCATCATCGTGTTCTTTATCCCGTACACGGCTTCCGGCTTTGCGGCCTGCGGCAAGCTGTTCCACAGCCTGTTCGGCGTGGACTACATGATCGCGATGATCGTGTCCGCACTGGTCATCGTGGGGTACACCATTCTGGGCGGCTTCCGGGCCGTGACCACCACCGACCTCATCCAGTCGGTGGTCATGAGCATCGCACTGGTGGCGGTGCTGGCCTACGGCATCGGTGTGGCCGGGGGCTGGGGTGCCGTGATGGAAAACGCCCGCAGCCTTTCCGGCTACCTGACCATGGCGGCCAGCCACGACGCTGCGGCCGGGACCGCCACCTCCTACAGCCTGCTGGACATCGTGTCCACCATGGCCTGGGGCCTGGGCTACTTTGGCATGCCCCACATCCTGCTGCGGTTCATGGCCATTGAGGACGAAAAGAAGCTGGTGCTCAGCCGCCGCATTGCCAGCGTGTGGGTGGTCATTGCCATGACGGCCTCCATCGTCATCGGCGTGGTGGGCCTGGGCATGACCAAAGCCGGTGCGCTGGAATTCCTGAGCGGCTCTTCCAGCGAGACCCTCATCGTGCGCATTGCCAGCCTCATTGCACAGCACGGTGTGCTGGCGGCGGTGCTGGCGGGCCTGATCCTGGCCGGTATTCTGGCAGCCACCATGTCCACCGCCGACAGCCAGATGCTGGCAGCGGCGTCCAGCGTCTCGCAGAACATCCTGCAGGAGTTCGGCCATATGAAGCTCACCGAAAAGCAGAGTCTGTTTGCGGCCCGGCTTACCATCATCTGCGTCAGCGTGGTGGGCGTGGTGCTGGCCCGCGACCCGGATTCCAGCGTGTTCGGCATCGTCAGCTTTGCATGGGCCGGTTTTGGCGGCGCCTTTGGTGCGGTGGTGCTGTGCGCCCTGTTCTGGAAGCGCTGCAACTGGCAGGGTGCACTGGCCGGGATGCTCTGCGGCGGCCTGATGGTCTTTGTGTGGAAGTACCTCATCAGCCCGCTGGGCGGCGTGTTCGGCATCTACGAGCTGCTGCCGGCCTTCCTGTTCTCGCTGGCAGCCTGCGTGGTGGTCAGCCTTGCCACCCCGGCCCCCGGTGCGGACATCGAGGCCGAATTTGAAGCGGCAAAATAAACGATAAAAAGCAACCAGCCCCGGAACGATGATGGTCGTTCCGGGGCTGATTTTTATCTCAGTTGAACAGCATGATGGTTATTTCCGCGCAGGGCACCAAAAATCCAAAGCCGAAGAAAAACAGCAGTTCCAATATGACCCGCGTCAGGCGTAAAAACGGTGTATCCAGAAGGGTGCACGCTTCAAGGTAACGGTGATAGAAACCGCTCTGTTCAAAGCTGTTCCAGAGTTCCAGCATGAGAAATTCCATTCCGGCCAGAAGCGGAAAAACGACCCACGAGGACATCCAGCCATCGGCTTGTAAAGAACCATCGCTGAGGGAACGCCAATGAACTGCAAGCGTTCCGTGGCAGGCGAATATGCCCCACAGTGCCAGGGCGATACTTAGCCGGAGCAGCGCAGTGCGGACAGAATGCCAGTCCGCCACAGGGCGGCGGCGCAGCATGGAAAAGAAATCTTCCAGTGGGACTGGCGCAGTTGGCGGCTCCTGTGCCGGGTCGTGGCAGTGCATCAGGTCCGCAAGAGACAGGCCCAGTGCGTCGGCCAGAGGTTCCAGCGTATTGATGTCCGGCAGACCGACGCCGCGTTCCCAGCGGCTGACGGCCTTGTCGGTCACATGCAGCTGTTCGGCCAGCTCGGCCTGGGTCAGGCCCTGCGCCCTGCGCACCTGGGCAAGAAAGGCACCGAACATTTTTGCGTCCATGCGGATCACATCCTTTTCCACAGAATAGCAGACCTGTGTGGAAAACGCAACCGACGGAACGTTTACCCACGCTTTTGAAGGAGAATGAGCGGGCGTCCTGCAAGAATATCTTGACAAAAAGTTACGATGACACTATACTAAAAGCAAAGGAAGGGCGCTGGCTGCAGATTGGTCAGCTCCTTACCGGCATTATGTCAAAAAGATTGACCGCTCGGTTGGGGAACAGAGGCGGTCAATCTTTTTTGCTTTTGGAATAATGTTTTGCGCGCGGGCTGCCCCGAAAGACATCCCGCGAGATCATCCAGGTCACCTGAATGACACCAACGATCACTGTAGCCAGAAGGTTCAGTGCACTGAAAACAATATTCAAAACATCCATAATGGACTCCTCCTTTGGGTATCCTGTGTAACCATTTGTACCGTCCGGAGGATCACAAAAAATTGAACACCCCCGGACATCGGATGCCGGAGGAGCTTGACCACCTGTGCCTGCAGCACAGTGCCCTTCTTTTGACAGAGTAACACAAAAGCATACGGATTGCAACCAAAAAGGACGGGTTCCCTTGCGGGGACCCGTCCTTTGGTTTGCTTATGATTCAGGCGAGGTTCAGCTTACAGCTGAGGGCCGGCAGAGACCAGAGCCTTGCCGTGCTCGTTGCCTTCGTACTTTGCAAAGTTCTTGATGAAGCGGCCAGCCAGATCCTTTGCCTTCTCCTCCCACTGGGAAGCGTCAGCATAGGTGTCGCGGGGATCCAGGATAGCGGGATCCACGCCGGGCAGCTGGGTGGGAACCTCGAAGTCGAAGTAGGGGATCTTCTTGGTGGGAGCCTCGTTGATGGCACCGCTCAGGATGGCGTCGATGATGCCGCGGGTATCCTTGATGGAGATGCGCTTGCCGGTGCCGTTCCAGCCGGTGTTCACCAGGTAAGCCTTGGCGCCGCTGGCCTTCATCTTCTTCACCAGTTCCTCAGCGTACTTGGTGGGATGCAGCTCCAGGAAGGCCTGGCCGAAGCAAGCGGAGAAGGTGGGAGTGGGCTCGGTGATGCCGCGCTCGGTGCCGGCCAGCTTTGCGGTGAAGCCGGACAGGAAGTAGTACTGGGTCTGCTCCGGGGTCAGGATGGAGACCGGGGGCAGCACGCCGAATGCGTCAGCAGACAGGAAGATGACGTTCTTGGCTGCGGGTGCAGAAGAAACGGGGCGCACGATGTTCTGGATGTGGTTGATGGGATAGGACACACGGGTGTTCTCGGTGACGGTCTTGTCGGCGAAGTCGATGTGGCCCTCAGCATCCAGGGTAACGTTCTCCAGCAGAGCGTTGCGCTTGATGGCGTTGTAGATATCGGGCTCGGAGTCCTTATCCAGGTTGATGACCTTTGCGTAGCAGCCGCCCTCGAAGTTGAACACGCCGTTGTCGTCCCAGCCGTGCTCGTCATCGCCGATCAGCAGACGCTTGGGGTCGGTGGACAGGGTGGTCTTGCCGGTGCCGGACAGACCGAAGAAGATGGCAGTGTTCTCACCGTTCAGGTCGGTGTTGGCAGAGCAGTGCATGGAGGCCATGCCCTTCAGCGGCAGGAAGTAGTTCATCATGGAGAACATGCCCTTCTTCATCTCGCCGCCGTACCAGGTGTTGACGATGACCTGCTCCTTGCTGGTGATGTTGAACACAACAGCAGTCTCAGAGTTCAGGCCCAGCTCCTTGTAGTTCTCCACCTTGGCCTTGGATGCGTTGTAGACAACGAAGTCCGGCTCAAAGTTCTCCAGTTCCTCAGCGGTGGGCTTGATGAACATGTTGGTGACAAAGTGTGCCTGCCATGCAACTTCCATGACAAAGCGGATGGCCATGCGGGTATCCTTGTTGGCACCGCAGAATGCATCCACGACGTACAGGCGCTTGTTGGACAGCTCCTTCTGAGCGATGGCCTTCACAGCAGCCCATGCTTCCTGAGAAGCGGGGTGGTTGTCGTTCTTGTACTCGTCGCTGGTCCACCACACGGTGTCCTTGGAGTTCTCGTCCATGACGATGAACTTGTCCTTGGGAGAACGGCCGGTGTAGATGCCGGTCATCACGTTCACGGCACCCAGCTCACTGACCTGGCCCTTCTCGTAGCCTTCCAGGCCGGGCTTGGTCTCTTCTGCGAACAGCTGCTCGTAAGAGGGGTTGTACACGACCTCGGTCGTGCCGGTAATGCCATACTTGGTCAGATCCAACTTTGCCATATTGCTATACCTCTACTTTCGTTTGATCCTTTACATTCTGCATGTAAAAGCACAGCGGCCTTCCGGCGTGGCCGGACGCTGCGCGGGGTGCGGTTTGCGTCGATGCAAATTCCCCTGTTTATCATTATACATAAAAGTTTCTGGAAATCAATGAACGAATCGTACTGTTTGCAGAAAAGAAACAATTTTCATAAAGAATCTTTTCCAGTTGAATTGAATTCAAGAAGCAAAACCCCTCAAAAACAAGGAAAAATTAGGCGGAACCTGCCCTCTGCTGCATTTTGATAAAAGTTTGACAAACCGGGATGCAAGGTGGGACCCCGGCCCCCGGTGAGGCAAAAAACACAGCAGGCAGTCCTATGACGCAAAACCAGGAAAAACGTAAAATGATACAAAAACTGAAGCGATGGTTGAAAAAAAGAAAGCGGTATGATACTATAATATTAGGAATGACCCCCTGACAAAAAGCGAAGTACCGTGAGAAAGGAAGTGCTTTTCCATGAAAAAGATCGTTCCGATCCTGCTGGCCGTGGCTTTGGCCCTGGCCCTTTGCCTGGTGGGCTTTGCGGATGCAGAACGCTATGATGATGACCCTTTGGAAGAAACGGCAGTTCCCACGTCTGTAGCGGTCTTGGAGGAGGCAGAGCCCGTCCCTGCCAGGAGCAGCGAGTGCGGCGCTTGTGGGAAAATGTCTTGCGTAACCATAAAAGAAGGTACTTTTGAGACCGGGCCGTTTGAAGCGAAATGCATCCACTCTGTCCACGGGACGGATGAAGTCTATCGCCAGAATGCCACGTATTATCAGGTCTGCGGTTCCTGCGGATACAAGTCCGATGCATGGACTGTGGACGAGGGAGAGACGCTCCGGTACTGCCACGGGTGGACGACGACAAAGCACTGAGTTCCGGGGAGAGCGATTTTTGTGCCTGAGTGCTTTTTTAGGGCGGCAGAGACGTTTGAAATAAGATGGATCGTTGAAGAAATAAGGACGGTATGATACTATAGTATTAGGAATGACCACCCTTGATAAAAAGCGAAGTACCGTGAGAAAGGAAGTGCTTTTCTATGAAAAAAATCGTCCCGATCCTGCTGGCCGTGGCTTTGGCCCTGGCCCTTTGCCTGGTGGGCTTTGCGGATGCAGAAAGCTATGACGATGATCCATTGGAAGAAACGGCAGTTCCCACGTCTGAAGCGGTCCTGGAGGAGGCAGAGCCGGTTCCTGCCAGGAGCAGCGAGTGTGCAAAGTGCGGCGAAATGCGAGTTTACATCCAGAAAATAGGCGAATATGAGGCCGGACCCTGGGAGGAAGCGTGCATCCATAAGACCGCAGGAACCGATGCGGTATACTATAACTATTGCATCTATCAGGAAGTCTGCCGTGGCTGCGGCTACAAATCCCCTGCACGGGATGTCCGCAGCGGCGAGACAAGCAGAGAGTGCTACGGTTGGTAAAATGTGCCCCGGAGCCGCTGACGGCTTGAAAAACTTGTGAGAAACAGCAGCCCAAAGCCCTGAAAACAGCTTTGGGCTGCTGTTTTTGCAATATTTTGGACAGTAGAAACGTTTTTGTGGCAAAGGACCTTTGCTTGTGCTATACTGGAACCGGAACACCCACCCCCGTCAGGAGGAATCTGCCATGAAAACCATCTACATCCTGCTCACCCGCTCGGGCACGCTGCTGTCCAATCTGGTCTATCGGCTTACCGGGGCACGCTACACCCATGCGTCCCTTGCCTTTGACGAGGACCTCAGCTGTCTGTACAGCTCCACCCGCAAGAACGGCTACACCATGTTCCCCGCAGGCCCCAGCCGGGAGTACCTGGACCGGGGTGTGTTCAAACTGCGCCCGGACGTGCCCTGCGCCCTCTATGCGCTGGAGGTGAGCGAGGAGGCCTACACCCGCGCCCGCCGCCGGGCCGACCACATGATGGCCCACGGCAACCTGTACCGCTTCAATGTGCTGGGGCTGATCCTGTGCGGGCTGCACATCCGCTGGCGGCGGCGTCGGCACTATTTCTGCTCGCAGTTCGTCGGCGAGGTGCTGGAAAAGAGCGGGGCACTGGAGTTGCCCAAGCACAGCACCCTGATGCACCCCAACGATTACACCACCCTGCAGGACCTGCACTGCGTGTACGAGGGGCGGCTGTCCGGCCTGCCGCAGCGCCAGAACATGGACTTTGGCGGGGACGAAACGGTGGTCAGTGTTTACCTTGGGCTGGCACTGGGCCTTGTGAAGGCAGGCGTGCGGCAGATTTTTTGAAAAAGTTGAAATTGGGTGTTGACAAAGGTCGTACTCTGTGATAAACTAGCCAAGTCGGGAGCGAAAGCCCGATGCAAAATGGACGTATGGCCCGTTGGTCAAGCGGTTAAGACAGAGGCCTCTCACGCCTTTAACATCGGTTCGATTCCGGTACGGGTCACCATTTTATAGTAGTAAAACGGCTGTGTGCCGTTTTATATAGATGCCTCTTTAGCTCAGTCGGTTAGAGCACCTGACTGTTAATCAGGGTGTCGCCTGTTCGAGTCAGGCAAGAGGCGCCAGCAAAGCGATGGAAGTTTTCCATCGCTTTTTTCTTTTTCTCCGGCTGCTTTTGTTGACAGAAAAAGCGGGGCGGGATATACTAAAAACAAGTTTAATTATAAAAAACTGTTGGCCAGCGGCATCTGTTTGGATTCCGCCTGCGCCCTCTCAGTCATTGCTTCGCAATGCCAGCTCTCCCAAGGGGAGAGCCAAGCCGCGAAGAGGAGACGTTTGCCTTCTTGCCAAGGGCTCTCCCTTTGGGAGAGCTGGCGCGTCAGCGCCTGAGAGGGCGGGCTCCGCCGACAGAATAAAAGGAGAAAACCATGAAAAAAGTGATTCTGACGGGCGACCGCCCGACCGGACGTCTGCATGTGGGCCACTACGTCGGCTCCCTGAAGGAGCGCGTGCGCCTGCAGAACTCCGGCGAGTACGATGAAATCTATGTGATGATCGCCGACGCACAGGCCCTGACCGACAACGCCGACAACCCGGAGAAGGTGCGCCAGAACATCCTGCAGGTGGCACTGGACTACCTGGCCTGCGGCATCGACCCGGCCAAGACCCACATCTTTATCCAGTCCATGGTGCCGGAGCTGACGGAACTGAGCTTCTATTATATGAATCTGGTCACCGTGAGCCGCCTGCAGCGCAACCCCACCGTGAAGAGCGAGATCCAGATGCGCAACTTCGAGACCAGCATCCCGGTGGGCTTCTTCTGCTACCCCATCAGCCAGGCGGCCGACATCACCGCCTTCAAGGCCACCACGGTGCCCGCCGGTGAGGACCAGAAGCCCATGATCGAGCAGTGCTGCGAGATCGTGCACAAGTTCAACTCCGTGTACGGCGACACGCTGGTGGAGCCGGAGATCGTTCTGCCCCAGAATGCTGCCTGCCTGCGCCTGCCCGGCATTGATGGCAAGGCCAAGATGAGCAAGAGCCTGGGCAACTGCATCTATCTGTCGGAAGAGCCGGAGGACATCAAGAAGAAGGTCATGTCCATGTACACCGACCCCAACCACCTGCGGGTCCAGGACCCCGGCCAGGTGGAGGGCAACCCGGTGTTCATCTATCTGGACGCCTTCTGCCGCCCGGAGCACTTTGCCGAGTTCTGGCCGGAGTACCAGAATCTGGATGAGGTCAAGGCCCACTACCAGCGCGGCGGCCTGGGCGATGTGAAGGTGAAGAAGTTCCTGAACAGCGTCATGCAGGCAGAGCTGGAGCCCATCCGCACCCGCCGCAAGGAGTGGGAGCAGCGCCTGCCGGAAGTGGTGGAGATCCTGAAGGAGGGCAGCGCCTACGCCGAAAAGACCGCCGCCGCCACCCTGGCCGACGTGCGCCGTTCCATGCGCATCGACTACTTTGACAACGACAATCTGCTGAAGTAAGCAGAGTTCCAGAGCCTTTCCCCTGGGGAGAGGCTCTTTTTGCATCTGCAGCAAAGGAGGACCCTATGAAAAAAACCGTTTGGATCACCGGCGCAAGCTCCGGCATTGGCCGGGAGTTTGCCCGCCGTTACGCGGCCATGGGCTGCCGTCTCATCCTCACCGCCCGCCGGGCTGACCGGCTGACGGCATTGGCAGAGGAACTGAATGACGCCCACGGCACCGTGTGCCGCATCCTGCCCGCCGACCTTGCCGACCGGGCGGACTGCGACCGCCTGTGCGCGGAGCTGGCAGGGGAGCGCATCGACATCTTCATCAACAACGCGGGCTTTGGCGTCTGCGGGAGCCTGCTGGAGACCGACTCCGCCAAAGAGGAAGAGATGGTGCAGGTGAACGTGGCCGCCATGCGGCGGCTGTTCCAGTTTATGCTGCGCCGGATGCAGGCGCAGGGCGGCGGCACCATCCTGAATGTGGCATCCTCCGCGGGGCTGCTGCCCGGCGGGCCCTACATGGCGGGCTACTATGCCAGCAAGGCCTATGTGGTCAGCCTGACCCGGGGCGCGGCCCAGGAGCTGCGGGAAAAGCGCAGCCCGGTGTACGTCTGTGCCCTCTGTCCGGGGCCGGTGAACACCGAGTTCAACGACCGGGCCGGGGTGGTGTTCGCGCTCAAGGGCATCACGCCGGAGTTCTGCGTGGACGAGGCCATCCACGGTATGCTGCACCATAAGACCATCATCGTACCGTCGGCCTTTATGCGGCTGTGCACCTCGGCGCAGAAGCTGCTGCCCACGCCTCTGCTGATGCCCATCGTAGCCCGTCAGCAGAAAAAGAAGCTGGGCTGACAGGCAAAGCGCACAAAACGCCTGCGGGGCTTTTGTGCAGGCTGCTGAACGCCTGCCCGGGGCAGGTAGGACGTCTGCCAAAATCAGGACATTTGCATGAAAAAACTTGCCGGAAAGCGAGAAATGCAGTAAAATTGTAGGACAAAATGCCTTGACACTGCCCACAAACCATGCTACCCTAGTATACAAGAGCGGCTGTGTGCCGGGGAGGGGAAAGGTGCCTTTCCCGGAGGGACAGAGCCGCGCAGAAGGTCCGTCTGCGTGAGGACAACAAAAAGAACTCTGAATCAGAAAAGGAGAGATCGTATCATGAAGATCGCAATCATCAACGAGAACAGCCAGGCCCCCAAGAACGGCATCATCGAAGCAGCCCTGAAGAAGGTCGTGGAGCCCATGGGCCATGAAGTGGTCAACTACGGCATGTACTCCGACGCTTCTCCCCGCCTGACCTATGTGCAGTGCGGCATTCTGGCTGCCATCCTGCTGAACAGCGGCGCCGCCGACTTCGTCATCACCGGCTGCGGCACCGGCGAGGGTGCCATGCTGGCCCTGAACAGCTTCCCCGGCGTGATCTGCGGCCATGTGGAGGATCCCGTGGATGCCTACACCTTTGCTCAGATCAACGACGGCAACGCCGTGTCCATGCCGTTTGCCAAGGGCTTCGGCTGGGGCGGTGAGCTGAACCTGGAGTACACCTTCGAGAAGCTGTTCGGCTTTGGCTTCGGCAAGGGCTACCCCGCTGACCGCGTGGAGGCCGAGCAGAGCAACAAGAAGATCCTGGACGGCGTGCGCGCTGTGGCCTTCAAGCCCCTCATCGAGATCCTGAAGGGCATTGACCAGGATCTGCTGAAGGGTGCCATTGCCGGTGAGCACTTCCAGGAGCAGTTCTTTGCAGACTGCAAGGATCCTGAGCTGGCTGCCTACGTCAAGACCCTGCTGTAAGGGCCGGAGACGAGGACACCATGCAGGAACTGTACCAACTCAATGCAACCATCGCCCACTTTCTGGAGGGCTTTCTGGAAACAGCGGTGCCCATGATCGCAGGTCTGGCCGAAGTGGTCGGCCTGTTCATCATCATCACCAGCCTGGCCAAAGCCAGCTATCACTATGTGCGGGCGACCTTTTTCAACGACCACCACGACTTCCATCATGAAATGAGCAGCGGCCTGACCACCGCGCTGGAATTTCTGATGTCGGCCGAGATCGCTAAGACCTTCCTGCTGCAGAATCTGGAATCCGTCGTGCCGCTGGCAGCCACCTTCGCGCTGCGCGCCATGATGAGCCTGCTGCTGCACTGGGAGATGGAGGGCGGCCACCGCCCGGCCAATGCCAAGGGCGAAGAGGCTGGAGAAAAGAAATAACGGCAAAAAACAGTTGCCAAACTTTTGCGGTGCAGGGGACATCGACGTTGTGAAAAACGTAAAACCTTGAGAGGAACCCTTGACACTTGTGCACAAACGGTCTATACTCGTGCCATCGAAAGCAAAGGCGCTGACGGAAGCAATTCCGCCAGCGCCTTTTGTGTTTTCGGGTGGATCTCGCCTTCGGGGGGGGGAAATAGAGGGTCCTCTGAGGGAAATGCATCGTTCCTGCGTGCATCCGGTACGAGGAACGGCACACGGCCGCAGGGGCTGGTGCCCTGTGGCGTGTTCATCCTGTGGTTCTGCTGGTTCGGCTTCAACGGCGGCTCTTCCCTGAGCCTGTCCACCGACGCTTCCATGACCATGACCGGTCTGGTCTGCTTCAACACCAACCTGGCCGCTGCGGTGGCCACCTGCGTGACCATGATCTTTACCTGGGTGCGCTACGGCAAGCCCGATGTCATTGTGTCCAAGATCCGTGCGGATTCGGTGGTGGAAGCTGCCAAGAAGGCGCTGTACAGCGGCCACATCGGCGATGGCAAGATCTTTGTCTACAACGTGACCCGCGTGGTCAAGATCCGCACCGGCGAAGAGGACTTTGCCGCGCTGCAGGACGTGGAGTAAGCTCCGCGGCATCTCCATGGGCCTTGGCATTGCGCCCACCCGGTTCACGGTGCCGGAGTTCCCGGCGGGGAATGACCGCGCTGGCAGAAATTTCACACCGGTGTCCCTTGATTTTTTGGGTCGGACGTGCTACAATCAGCGTAGTTTCATCCTGTTTAAAACATTGATGCGGACAAACCGAGGTCCCGCGCTCCATGCCGCAGAGAGGGCTGCCCCGCAAGGGTGCTGCAAGCAGCCTGCCATGTGCCGGACTTCTACCACCGCAGAGTGCAGAGGCGAACCTCTGCCGGGCGTGCCCGTTACAGCACAGCGAGAGGCGCTGCCCGGGCCGGGCGGCGCAATTCGGGTGGAACCGTGGAACGCTGTGGACTTTTTCAGGCGCTTCATCCCGTTGGTAAATGCGGGATGAAGCGCTTTTTTGTTATCTGTTTTATCTGTCAAAGGAGAATGCAACCATGAAGATCATCTATAAGGACGGCCATGTGGACGAGTGCCCGCAGGACCAGGAACTGCACGTCATCCGCCATACCGCAGCCCACATCATGGCACAGGCCATCAAGCGCCTGTACCCGCAGGCGGACTTTGCCTTCGGCCCCGCCACCGAGAACGGCTTCTACTACGACGTCGATCTGGGCGACCAGAAGCTGAGCGACGAGGATCTGGCCAACATTGAAAAAGAGATGCGCAAGATCGTCAAGGAGAACCTGCCCATCAAGCCCTTCATCCTGCCCCGTGCCGAGGCCGTGAAGCTGATGGAAGAGCGCAAGGAGAACTACAAGATCGAGCACATGGCGGATCTGGCCGACGAGACCGAGTTCAGCTTCTTCCAGCAGGGCGAGTACGTGGATATGTGCATCGGACCCCACCTGACCTACACCAAGGCACTGAAGGCCTTCAAGATCACCCAGCAGTCCGGCGCATACTGGAAGAACGACAAGGAAAACAAGATGCTGACCCGTATCAATGGTGTGGCTTTCCACAATCAGGAAGAGCTGGATGCCTGGGAGAAGGAGCAGCAGGAGGCCCGTGAGCGCGATCACCGCAAGATCGGCAAGGAGATGGGCCTGTTTATGACCGACGACCTGGTGGGCCGCGGCCTGCCCATGTTCCTGCCCGCAGGCTACACCGTCTGGCAGGAGCTGGAGAACTATATCAAGGCCAAGGAGCGTGCACGCGGCTACCTGCACGTCATGACCCCCTGCATCGGCACCGTGAACCTGTACAAGACCTCCGGCCACTGGGATCACTACCGTGAGAACATGTTCCCCGCCATGGAGATGGAGGGCGAGAGCTACGTCCTGCGCCCGATGAACTGCCCCCACCACATGATGATCTACGCAAATCATCCGCACTCTTACCGCGACCTGCCCATGCGCATCGGTGAGATCGCACACGACTTCCGTTACGAGTCCTCCGGCACCCTGAAGGGCATCGAGCGCGGCCGTCACTTCTGCCAGAACGACGCCCATCTGTTCTGCACCCCGGAGCAGATCAAGAGCGAAGTGGCCGACGTGTGCAACCTGATCTTTGAGACCTACAAGGACTTCAACATCACCGATTACCGCTGCGTGCTGAGCCTGCGTGACCCCGCCGACAAGAAGAAGTACCACGACGATGACGCCATGTGGAACCACGCCGAGAACGCTCTGCGTGAGGTGCTGACCGAGCTGGGCATCCACTTCACCGAGGAGATCGGCGAGGCTGCCTTCTACGGCCCGAAGCTGGACGTGAACGTCAAGCCCGCCGTGGGTGCCGAGTACACTCTGTCCACCTGCCAGCTGGACTTCTGCCTGCCCGCCAAGTTCCACCTGACCTATGTGGACAAGGACGGCACCGAAAAGACCCCTGTGGTGCTGCACCGCGCCATCCTGGGCTCTCTGGACCGCTTCATGGCTTACCTGATCGAGGAGACCAAGGGCAAGTTCCCCACCTGGCTGGCTCCCGTGCAGGTCAAGGTGCTGCCCGTGTCCGAAAAGACCCTGGACTACGCTCAGGATGTTACGGAGAAGCTGGTGGAGGCCGGTGTCCGCGTGGCACTGGACGACGACAACCAGAAGATCGGCTACAAGATCCGTGCCGCACAGCAGGTGGACCGTGTGCCCTACATGCTGGTGCTGGGTGCCAAGGAAGCCGAGGCCGGCAACATCTCGGTGCGTGACCGCAAGGGCGAGACCACCACGATGGAGCTGGATGCCTTCGTTGCCAAGGTGACCGACGAGATCAAGAACCGCACCTACAACGCCTGATAAAGGCTCATAACAATGCAGAGGCCCCTGTTCCAACCGGAACAGGGGCCTCTGCTGCATTTATCGGAGAAAAATAGGAGAACGTCAGGCAATCTCGCTCTGGGTGCGCTGCACGCTCTTTACGGCCAGTGCCTTGGCGGGCTTCATCAGCAGCACGCACACGCCGTTGAAGGCCAGCGAGCCGAGGATATAGGTGGCAAAGAACAGCGGCAGGTTGGCCGCGAAGGTCTCGGCGTCGATGCAGGCCACCGTGAGGTAGGCAAAGCCCACATTGTTGAGCACCTTGGGGGCGTAGGGGTGCAGGATGATCAGCACGAACAGCACGACGGCCAGCGGGATGAGGAAGCCGAAAAAGCTGCCCAGCACCGGGGTGAGGAAGGTGATGGCCAGCAGGGCGATCACGGTGAACACCATGCCCACCAGACCGCCCAGCTCCACCGAGACGAAACGGTCCTTGATGTCGCCCTCCATGGTGAACAGCATGATGTTGCTGAGGAAGATGAGCCAGCTGTACTCAAAGCCCACCACATGCAGGATGGCGTTGACGATGAGGATCCAGACCAGCAGCATCAGGCGGAAGCAGAGCAGGAAACGCTTGGTGACGGCTTCGTTCATGAGAATATCCCTCTTTCTTGATGATCGGAAAGTGTTTCTTGACAAGTAAAACTGGAAATTGACAGGTAAAACTTGCACTTGATGAAGCAAGTATACACGAAAGTGAAGCCAAAAACAAGACTTTGACAAGAATAAATTGCATATTTTGGAAATTTACGCTTGCGAAACTGCGCGCGGCCCCGCAGAACGGCCTGCGGCAGCCTCTTTGCACTTGCTCCGGAAGTGCAAAGGGAGTATAATAAAAGCGTGGAATTCCCACCGCGCAGGCGGTGTTTGCAAAACAGAGGAGGAACTTGTTATGAACAAACCGGTACTGGTCGTGATGGCGGCCGGCATGGGCAGCCGTTACGGCGGCATGAAGCAGATCGACCCGGTGGGCCCCAACGGACAGGTCATCGTGGATTATTCGCTCTACGACGCCCGCCGCGCAGGCTTTGAGACCGTGATCTTTGTGATCAAGCACGAGATCGAGGATGCCTTTAAGGCCGCCATCGGGGACCGGGTGTCCAAGGCCATGAACGTGAAATACGCTTTCCAGCAGCTGGAAGAGCTGCCCGCAGGCTACACCGTGCCGGAAGGCCGAGTCAAGCCCTGGGGCACCTGCCACGCCGTGCTGGCCGCCAAGGACCTCATCGACGGCCCCTTTGCGGTGATCAACGCCGATGACTACTACGGCCCCGAGGCGTTCCGGGTGATGTACGATTACCTGTCCACCCACGAGGACGGCAGCTATTACGACTACTGCATGGTGAGCTACCTGCTCCGCAACACGGTGTCGGAGAACGGCAGCGTGGCCCGCGGCGTGTGCGTGACCAACCCGGACGGCACCCTGCACAGCGTGACCGAGCGCACCCGCATCGAGCCCTATGCAGACGGCGTGCACTACACCGAGGACGGCGGCGCAAGCTGGACCGACCTGCCGGGTGATACCCTTGTGAGCATGAATCTGTGGGGCTTTGGCAAGAGCTTCCTGGACGAGGCAGAGAACCGCTTTGCCGCATGGCTGGACGCAAATCTGCCGACCAACCCGCTCAAGTGTGAGTATTTCCTGCCGCTGGTGGTCACCGAACTGATCGAGGAAGGCAAGGCAAAGATCCAGGTGCTGCGCAGCACCGACAAGTGGTACGGCGTGACCTACCGCGAGGATAAGCCGCTGGTGGTGGAGGCCATTGCCCGCAAGACCGCCGAGGGCCAGTACCCGGAAAACCTCTGGGCATAAATTGAACCGAAAACAGCAAAAGAGCACCGTTCCGGCCGGAACGGTGCTCTTTGCTATTTTACGCGGTTACGATTGTTTTTTAATTTGCGTCGGGGGGGGGTAAGCGTTGCCGTATCATCTGCAAAGATCCAGATGGTCTCGTGGATGTGAGAGCCGCTGGAGGAATACGGGGTGATCTTGAGGGTGTAGGGTGCACCGTCTGTTCTGGTGTAGTGCACCTCCACGATCTCGCCGCTCAGCACCTTGCTGCGCACAAAGCTGTAATCCAGCACGCTGTTGAAGGCGTCGTGGGATTCCGGCACCACATACTGGTCGCGGTAAGCGGTGATGACGGCACGGAAGGAGCCGCCGGAGGTGTCCAGGATCTTCTGGAAGAAGTCCGGAAGGATGATGGGCCGCGCGCTGTCCTCCTGCAGGTTCACCACATACACGCTGCGGTACTTGGGTGCCAGCACCCGCAGGAAGTGCTCTGCGTCCCGCTTCTGGGTCAGGGTGCGCTCCAGCTTTTCGTTCAAGCCCTTGAGCTGACGCTCCTGCCCGTTGCGGCTGTAGTAAGCCAGCTTGTCCTGCTGCATGGCCTGCTCGGCCTTGTTCACGGCCGCTTCCAGCTTGCGCAGATTGTTGGTGTTCTGGATGCCCACCGAGATCTCACAGTCCTTCTCCCGCAGGAACACGCGCATCCGGTCGGAGGCGGTCCATGCGTCGTAGGGCGGCAGGTTGGGGGTGAGCACGACGAATTCGTCACCGCCCACGCGGTAGATGCGGCTGCTCACAAAGAACTTGCGGGCGGCGTTGGCAATGGTGCACAGCAGGTTGTCGCCGCTGCGGTGGCCCAGGTGATCGTTCACCTCATGCAGGCCCACCACGTCGATGTAGGTGCACACCATGGAATCGTAATCCGAATATTGCAGCTCCCGCAGGTCGCTCTCATACTTGCTGCGGTTGGCAAGGCCGGTCAGGGTGTCGTGGCTGTAGGAGAAGTCCAGCTCCTCACTCAGCTGGTTGGCCTGTGCGTCCTCCCGCATCAGCACGGTGGCCCAGGGGTTCTGGGCGCAGCAGCCGCGGCAGGGCAGCACTTCCATGGTGATCCACACGAACTGGTTGGCTACCTGCTTGCGGAAGCGGTAGAACTCCGGCTGCTGGGAGTGGAACAGGGTGTCCTGCAGCAGAGGCAGGTCCACCTGCTCCTGGAACATCTCTGCATCGTCCGGGTGCACGACCTTTTCATTCACCAGACGGTCGCAGAAGGTGGTAAAGTCCTCTTCCTTGGCCAGGTCTGCGCTGGGCAGGCGGGCATCCCGCTTGATCACCCGGTAGGTGCCGGTGACCAGGTTGAGCAGCGAGACTTCCAGCAGATTGTCGGTAAAGATCTGATACGCCTGCAGGGCCAGTGCCGTCTTTTCCGAGTCCGGGTCCTCCGCAGCGGTGCGGTGGTCGCGGCGCATCAGGTCGCGGCGCATATCCCAGTAGTCGGCGTTGTTGGGCTGGGCCAGCAGCTTTTCAGCGTTTTCAATGGGCATGGGCTTGAAGAAGTAGTAGCCCTGCGTATACAGGCAGTCGGCAGCCTGCAGCATGGACACCTGCTCCGGGGTCTCCACACCCTCGGCAATGATGGGCAGATTGAGCCGGTGAGCCATATTGATCACCGATTCCACGATCTGCACACCCTTGCTGCGGTTCTGCTGGTTCATGTCGATGAGCTTCATGTCCAGCTTGATGGCATCCACGTTGGTGTCCTTGAGCATGTTTAGCGACGAGTAGCCGCTGCCAAAGTCGTCCATCATCACCGAGAAGCCCTTGCGGTGCAGGCCCTGGATGGCGTTTTCCACCACCGAGGAGTTCTCGGCCAGCATGGTCTCGGTGATCTCGGCCAGCAGGAGCTTGGGCTCCAGCTGGTATTTCTCCACCAGATCCGAGAAGATCTGCGGCACGTCCAGATTCACGATGTCCACCACGGACACGTTCACCGACACGGGCACCAGATTGCTGCCGCTGGCCTGCCACTTCTGCAGCGTCTGGCAGACGGCTTCCCAGATGTACTGGTCCAGCCGGGTGATCAGGCCGGTGTTCTCCAGCAGGGGCATGAACTCGGACGGCTGCACGCAGCCGCGGGTGGGGTGGTTCCAGCGCACCAGTGCTTCCATACCCACGATGGCGCGGGTCATGCTGTTGCACTTGGGCTGCAGGAAAAAGGTGAATTCGTGGTTGTCCAGCGCATGCTCCAGCTCACTCAGCAGCTGCTGCTGGGCCTTGAGGCTGTCCAGCATGGCCGGGGCAAAGCGGTGGATGCCGCTACCGGAATGGTCCGGGTTCATCACGGCGATCTGGGCGTAGTTGCACAGGGCGGCGGCGTCCGCTTCCGGATGCTCGCTCACCGGGCACAGGCCCAGCGCCAGAAAGAAGGTGACATCCTGATGATTGGGGTTCACGCAGGTCTGCAGCGTGATCACGATGTCCTGCTGCTGCACGCGGTCGTCCGGCAGGCAGAGGAAAAAGTCATCGTTGCCCCAGTAGCCCACAGGGCGGCCGGAGGTCTTTTGATAGTCCAGCAGATGGCTGGCCAGGGTGTTCAGCAGGGCATTGCCCTGCTCGGTGCCGTAAAGCTCGTTGTACAGCCTGAAGTGCTCAACGTCGATGGCCGCGACGCACCACTTTTCGGTTTTGTGTGTGTCCAGAAAGTCTTGCAGATGCTGCAGGAAGTCCTCCTTGCGTGCAATGGCTGTAAGGGCACCCGGCTGTACTGTGCCGACGGTTGCATTTTGAATTGTTTTATCAGACATGGTCATCCCTCGCAGTCCGGCAAAAATTGCCAGCTTCAGACATAGTTTATCCAGTTACGCTCTTATGTAACAGTATAGCATCAAATGTGCAATTTGAAAATAGCTTCCGGCAATCTTTATCGCACAAAAATGCACAGAATACGCCGCAAAAAACCGATAAAAAAGCGGGTCATCGCAGATAATTGCAACAAATCCGCAACAACCCACTGGGCTTATTTCTTGCTGTCCCGGTCCTGATCGGACTCCCGCCGATCCAGTTTTTTGCGCAGCGTTTCCAGCGAAGTTCTCTTCACGCCGTGCTTCAGCTTGGGGTAGGCCCGCAGCATGCGGCGCTGGCCGATGACGCGGGGCTTCTTCAGCATCTGGGCACGCATCTCGTCGGAGCGTACCTGCAGCTCGGCCGACAGCTCTTCCAGCTGCAGCAGCGCGGCGGCGCGTTCTGCGGCCCGCTCCGAAGCGCCCTGTGCCGCCAGTTTGGCGGCGTTGGCGGCCTCGGCCGCGTTCAGACGGGCGGTCTCCGAAGCGCGCCGTGCGGTCTCCATGGCTTCGTCGGTCCGGGCACGGATGGCGGCCATGGCCTCACGCGGCTTCAGCTTGGGGATATTGTCCCGGGCTTCGGCGGCAGCCAGCTTGAGCTGCAGGCGGCTCTCGTCCATCTTCTGGTCGGCGGTCATGGCGGTGGTGCCCAGCAGCTCGGTCATGGCGTCGCTCACGGCATGGATGCTGTCGCCCAGCTTCTCCATGGTGTCCAGGGTGTCGGCCAGGGTGGAGGCCGCAATGGCGGTGGCCACCACGTCCGTGGCATACACGGCGTAGAGGATGCACATCAGGATCACGCCCACCAGGGTGGGGACCATGGCCACCAGTCCGGCTATGATGGGGTGCACGATGCGCATGACCACCAGGGTGCCCACGCCCCACAGCAGGCAGAATTCCAGGCAGATGTAGCCGCCGATGTTGAAAGGGTAGTCACTGTAGTCCCACCAGCGGGTGCGGTACAGCTTGTACAGGGCCCAGCCGCCCACCAGCTCCAGGGCACTGGGCAGGATGACACCGCCCAGATAGAGCAGCAGGGTGTTGTCCACCAGCGGGGTCAGAGCATAGAGCACGATGACCATGCCGAAGCCGTAGATGGGGCACACCGGCCCGTTCAGGAAGCCGCGGTTCACCAGCTTGCCGGTGGTCACAGCGGCGTAGACCACTTCCAGGCACCAGCCCAGACAGGAATAGATCAGAAAATAGGCCAGCGTCTGGTACAGCGAAAAGCCGCAGACGGTGGTCTGGGTGAGGAAGGCTACCACAAAAACACCTCCGGTCAGTTTTGCTTTGCTACGATCTTGTATTCGTCGCCCGGCTCAAAAAAGGGGCAGGCGGCGGTGCTGCAGGAGAGATAGCGGGCCATTTCGTCCTCGTCCAGTGCGCTGCCCTGGGCACAGTAATAGCTGCCGTATTCGTCCTGCAGGTTGTTCAGGCACAGTTCACAGGGGTCAGACATTGCTCTCGCCTTCCTGTGCAGCCTTGGCAGCCGCCTCGGCTTCGGCGGCTTCCCGTGCCATGCGCTTGAGCACCTTGGGCTCGATCCAGGTCACGCTGTCGTCGCCGGGCTTTTTGCGGGCGATGAGGGCTTTGATCTTGATGCCCATCTCGGTGAACATGCCCTCGTGCTCGGTGCGGATGTTCCACTCCGGCTCGTTCTCGTGCAGGTCGTAGGTCATCCACTCGATGTCGTAGCCGGAAGCGGGGAAGTACTCCAGACTGTCGCGGAACAGGTCATCGTCATCGGTCTTGAAGTAGATCTCGCCGCCGTCCTTGAGGAACGCGCGGTAGTTGATGAGCTGGCGGGGGTAGGTCAGGCGGTGCTTGTGGGAAGAGCCGTTCTTGCTCCACGGGTTGCAGAAGTTGATGTAGATGCGGCTGACCTCGTCCTCCGCGGTGATCACGCCCTTGATGCGCTCGATGTCGGTGCTCATGATCTTGACGTTGTCGATGGGGCGGTTTGCGGCCTGATAGGCGGCCTCGATCTTGCGCTTGGCCAGGATGAGCACCTTGTCGGTGATGTCGATGCCCAGATAGTTGTTCTCCGGGTGGGCGCAGGCCAGCTGGGAGAGGAAGCCGCCCTTGCCGCAGCCCAGCTCCAGCACAAAGGGCTGCTCCGGGCGGGCATACTGGGCGTGCCACTTGCCGCCCCAGATCAGGGGTTCGTGGACGTGGAAATCGGCGGCCATCAGCTCGTCGTGTGCATAGGGTTTAAAGCGCATTCTCATGATCAATATTCTCCTTCAAAAAATCTTCAACCTGCTCCGGCGTGGCGGCGCAGCTGCCCTGGCAGATGCCGGGCTTGCCGCCGCCGCGGCCGTTCAGGGCGGTGTTCAGGGCCTTGGTCAGGGCACGCACATCCCCGCCGGCCTGGGCCAGGCAGTAACCGGTGCCCTTGTCGTTGGGGGTCAGGGCAGCGCACAGACCGGTGGTGGCCTCGCTCAGGCGCACGGCCAGCCGGTGCAGGCCGTCCGGGTCCAGCCCCGGCACGATGCGGATGGCATTCTGCCCCGGCTCCACGGCGGCGGCCAGTGCGTTGAACAGCTGGCTGCACAGGCCGAAGTGGTTGAACTTGAGGGCCGTGTACTCGTCGTACACCCGGTGTACGGCCACAGCGGTCTGGTCGGCTTTGGCACTGAGCAGGGCCCCGATGTCCGCCTGCCGTGCCCGCATGGCCTGGGCAGCTTCCAGCGCACGGGCACCGCACACGATGCTCAGCCGCACGCCGCCCTTGTAGTTCTCGCTGGTCAGAATCTTGATCTGACCCACCTGCCCGGTGGTGCGGGTGTGGGTGCCGCAGCAGGCGCACACATCGGCACCGGGAATGGTCACGATGCGCACCTGCCCTTCGAGCTCCTTTTTGCTGCGGTAGGTCAGGGCGGTCAGCTCCTGCGGGGTGGGGTAGGTGATGACCACCGGCACATCCTGCCAGACGATGCGGTTGGCTTCCAGCTCGGCGGCGTGCAGGCCCTCGGCGGAGATGGGCACGCTGGTGTCCATGCGCACGGCCTCGGCCCCGATGTGGAAGCCCACATTCTCGGCCCCGAACATCCGGTGCAGGATGCCGGAAAGGATGTGCTCACCGGTGTGCTGCTGCATTTTGTCAAAGCGCCAGTCCCAGTCGATGGTTTCCTCTACCGTGATGCCCGGCACGGCGGTGTCGGGCAGGGAAGGAACGCTGTGCCAGAGGATGCCGTCCTGCTCGTGGACATCGGTCACGGCCAGCTCGGTGCCGTCCGGCAGGGTCAGGGTGCCACGGTCGGCAGGCTGACCGCCGCCTTCCGGGTAGAACACCGTACCTTCCAGCGCGATGAGTCCGCCGCCGGTACGGCTGTCCGGCACGGCGGCCAGCAGGACGCTTTCGGCCCGGGTGCGGAAGGCATCCGCTTCAAAATATTTTTCAGTGCACTGCATGGTGCGTAAGACCTCCTGATGCTTTCTGCTGGCTGGTGCGCCGGAAGCTTTCTCTTCGGACACGAATCGGGCCATTCCATCGCCCGCCCTATTGCCTGCGGCAACAGGGTCCCACCCCAGCGGACGGTCCTCAGAGAAACTTCCGGCGCACCGGCCCATACCGCGTGCAAGCGGCAGACAAATACCAAGTATACCACAGTATACCACGATTTTTGCCTGTGGAAAATAGTCTGCGATTATGTTATGATAAGAATCAACAAGTTTCCGGTCAAAATGTGGAATGTGAGGAAGGTAAAACCATGCGTGAAAGTGGAATCCTGATGCCGGTGTCCAGCCTGCCCGGCCCTTATGGAATTGGCTGCTTTGGCAAGGAAGCGTTCAAATTTGTGGATTTTCTGGCCGATGCCGGGCAAAAGATCTGGCAGCTGCTGCCCCTGAGCCCCACCGGCTACGGCGACAGCCCCTATCAGAGCTGCTCTGCTTTTGCGGGCAACCCCTACTTCATCGACCTTGATGCCCTGAAGGAAGAAGGCCTGCTCACGGCAGCCCAGCTCAAGGCAGAGCCCTGGGGCGATGACCCGAAGCAGGTGGACTACGGCACCCTGTACACCAGCCGCTACAAGGTGCTGCGCACCGCCTATGCGGCCTGGCGCAAGGCCTGCAAGGGCCTGCACGGCTGCAGCGATTACTTCCCGGATGACTACTATGCCTTCACCCTGAGCAACGAGGCATGGCTGGAGGATTACGCCCTGTACATGGCTCTGAAAGTGGCCAACGGCATGAAGAACTGGGTGGAGTGGGAGCGCCCCTACCGCCTGCGGGACAAGGCTGCGCTGGCCGCCTTTGCTGCCGAAAACGAGGAAGAGATCGGCTTCTGGAAGTTTGTACAGTACAAGTTCAGCACCCAGTGGCAGGCCGTGAAGCAGTATGCCAACGACAAGGGTGTGCAGATCCTGGGCGATATCCCCATCTATGTCTCTGCCGACTCGGTGGATGCCTGGGTGGGCGGCAAGCTGTTCGAGCTGGATGCCGAGGGCCGTTTTGCCCGTGTGGCAGGCTGCCCGCCGGATTATTTCTCCGCCGATGGTCAGCTGTGGGGCAACCCGCTGTATAACTGGACGTATCATAAACAGACTGGATATGCATGGTGGGTCCGGCGGGTGCGCCATGCCCTGGGCATCTACGACCTGCTGCGCATCGACCACTTCCGGGGCTTCGATACCTACTGGGCCATCCCTGCCGACAGTGCCACCGCCAAGACCGGTAAGTGGGAAAACGGCCCCGGCATGGAGCTCTTTGAGGCCCTGGAGGCTGCGCTGGGCCAGCTGCCCATCATTGCCGAGGACCTGGGGGAGCTGTTCCCCAGCGTGCGGAAGCTGCTGGCCGACAGCACTTTCCCGGGCATGAAGGTGCTGCAGTTTGCTTTCAGCGGCGGGGATAACGAGTACCTGCCCCACAACCATGTCAAGAACAGTGTGGTCTACCCCGGCACCCACGACAACACCACCATCACGGCCTGGTGGGAGAGCGCTGCCACCCCCAAGGAAAAGGCCACGGCGGCGGCCTATCTGCACCTGACCGGCGCACACCCTACCGCAAAGGAAGTCGCCGCCGTCAAAACGGCGGCTGCCCGCACCGCTCTGCTGCGGGCAGCCCTGGGTTCGGTGGCCGACCGTGCCATCGTCCCCATGTACGACTGGCTGGGTCTGGGCGAGGAAGCACACCTGAACACCCCGGGCAAGCTGGGCGGCAACTGGGCATGGCGTGCAGCGGCCGGTTTTGAGAGCAAAACGCTGGCAAAGACCATTGCCGACGAGTGCAGTGTGTACTGCCGCGTCTAATTCCGGCGGGCACTTTGTAAATTGTTTGGCAATCTGACGAAAATGCAAAAATTCCAGTGAAAAATTGTGCGTTCTGCTGGCAATGGCCCCGCCTGAATGCTATAATGACTATGAGTTCCCGGAGAGTGCCGGGAATCAGTCAGCTGCCGGTGCACGGCAGCACGATGCATGATGATGGGGAAAATGCAATGGAAAAACAATGGACCGAGCAGGATCTGCACAGTTTTGTGCAGACTGCACAGGCGGTGTTTGACAGCGTCAGCCTGACCGAAGAACAGCCGGAACCCGGCTGGCAGGACGAAAGCCTGCAGGTGGACTATGAGCTGCGCGGCGGACGGGTGGACTGCGTGCTGCACCGCATTGTGGAAGCGGACGGCAAGCGCTGGAAGCTGCAGATGTCGGCACCGCTGGCAGGCAATGTCCTTCCCGAAGAGCGCATGACGCCCCGGGAACGAGAGCTGTGCCGCGACGATATGAGCCACGATTTTCTGACCGGTGTGTACAACCGCCAGTATCTGGAGCGGGTGTTCGGCGCAAAGCTGGAACAGTGGGCCCGGCAGGGCCGCAGCGCCGCTGTGGCCCTGGTGGCTCTGGACAAGGGCCCTCAGCTCTGCGATGCTTACGGCCAGCCGGTGATGGACCAGCTCCATTGCTTTGTGGGCAACCAGTGGAAAAAGCACTACGACACCCCCCTGCACCAGGTGGTGTGCCGTCTGACCGGCAGCATTTTTGTGGTGGGCAGCGTGGACACCACCGGCCCGCAGCTGGCGGCCCGGATGCAGGAGCTGTACGAGCAGATGCCGCACGAGTGCATCACCACCACCGGCATGATGCACCGGGTGCAGTTCACCATGAGCGGCGCGGCCGCCGGGCTGGACGAGGTGGAGGCCAAGAACTGGCCCGCCCTCTACGAGCTGTGCGATGCCCGCCTGCGCAAGGTGCAGGCTTCCGGCGGCGACCGGATCGGCTGTGCCGAATAACGATCATGTATAGAAAAGCCCTTTTTGGCGCACACTGGCTGCCAAAGGGGGCTTTTTGTATGGAAAACCAGAAAAACGACAACCTCAATCTCCTGGAAGCCGTGGTGCAGAACACCGAAATGGGCAAGAACACGCTGGAACAGATCGTGCCTATGACTGACGACACCCAGTTCAAGGCGGAGCTGCTGCGCCAGCGCAACCTCTACCACCAGCTCAATCAGGAGGCCCACACCGCCATGGAAGCCTGCGGCGGCACCGCCCAGGGCCAGAGCGCCATGGCAAAATTCAACACGAAGATGGGCATCAGCATGAAGACCCTGACCGACAAGTCCACCCGCAACCTGGCCGAGATGCTGACCCAGGGCAGCGGCATGGGAGTGGTGGACTGCGTGAAGGCACAGAAGGACTACCCCAATGCCGCACCCGGCACCAAGCGCCTTGCCCAGCGGCTGATGGAATTTGAAGAGGACAACCGCGTCCGGCTGGAACAGTTTTTGTAAGAAACGTTACCTGGCTGTGGGCCGGGAGTTTCTCCGAGGACCGTCCGCTGGGGTGGGACCCTGTTGCCCGTCAGGGCAATAGGGCGGGCGATGGAATGGCCTGCAACAGCAACGACTGCTGCCAGTGGCAGAAACAGGGAGTTGCTGTTGGGGCAGTGGCCAGCAGGGTGCAAGGCTCGTTCAAGAGCCGACGCAGCCGCTGGGTGCCACAACCCGTTTTTCGTGTCCGAGGAGAAAGCTGCCGGGACGCGGCCAACATTGGGCGTGTCACGTCAGCAACACAAAACCCCGGCAGGGCCTGTTGAGCCTGCCGGGGTTTTCATCTGGAAAAGCTGAAAATCAGAGTGCTTCCACCATGGCGGCCACGATCTTCGTGGCGGTGGCAACGTACTCTGCGATGCTGAACTTCTTGACCACCAGCACCTCGTGGCCGTCCTCGTCGGCGTTGTCGCTCATGGCGCGCAGGATGACGCAGGGCACGCCGTTCTTGGCGGCGATCTGGCTCACGGCTGCACCTTCCATCTCCACGCAGTCCGGGGCGCACTTGGCCTCGATGGCGGCCTTGGTGGCGCTGTCGCCCACAAACAGGTCGCCGGTGGCGATCTTGCCCACCAGTGCCTTGACACCGGCCTCGGCACAGGCCTTTTCGGCGGCGGCGATCAGCTCCGGGTCACCGGTATATTCCTTCTGATACGGCGGGTTCTGGCAGATCATGTCCAGCTGGGCGTCGTGGTACAGTACGGTCTGGCCGATGACCACGTCGCCGATGCCGATCTTCGAGGTCATGTTGCCTGCAATGCCGGAGAAGATGATCTTCTCGGCACCGAACTTGGTGATGAGCACCTGGGTGGTGGCGGCGGCGTTGGCCTTGCCCATGCCGGCACAGCACACCACCACCTGCTTGCCTGCCAGCGTGCCCTTGTGGTACTCCACGCCGCCGTAGGGTTCCACGGTGACGTTTTCCAAGCGGGCACACAGCTGATCGACTTCATCGGGCATTGCGCCCATAATACCAAAAATCATAGAACTCTCCTTACACGTTGAACAGGAACTCGATGACGTCGCCGTCGTTCACGACGTACTCCTTGCCTTCGGTGCGCTGCAGGCCCTTGGCCTTGACGGCGGCGTAGTCGAAGTTGTTGGCTTCCAGATCCTTGTAGCCGATGACGCTGGCGCGGATGAAGCCGCGCTCAAAATCGCTGTGGATCTTGCCGGCAGCCTGCGGGGCCTTGGTGCCCTTGCGGATGGTCCAGGCGCGGCACTCCTTCTTGCCGTCGGTCAGGAAGGAGATCAGGCCCAGCAGGTCGTAGCTGGCGGTGATCAGGTTATCCAGGCCGCTGGCCTCGATGCCCATCTCAGCCAGGAATTCCTTCTTCTCCTCGGGGGAGTAGTCGGCAATGTCCTCTTCGGTCTTGGCGCAGATGGGGATGTAGCGGGCGCCCTCTTCCTTGGCGCGGGCGGCCACCAGCGGAACATACTTATTGTTCTCGATGCCCTCCATCAGGTCATCCTCGCCCACGTTGCAGGCGTACAGCACCGGCTTTGCGCTCAGCAGGCCCATCTCGTGCAGCACAGCCTGCTGCTCGGCGTCACCCTCGTCAAAGTCGAAGCTGCGGGCGGGCTTGCCGGCGCTCAGGTGGTCGGCAAGCTGCTGCAGCCAGGCGGCCTCGGCGGCGGCACCCTTGTTGTTGCCGCTCTTGGCGGCCTTGGCCATGCGGCCGGCGCGGTTCTGCACCACTTCCAGGTCGGACAGGATCAGCTCGTAGTCGATGGCGTCAATATCGGAGATGGGGTCCACGGCCTCGGCCTTGGAGACGTCCTCCACCACATGGATGATGTTGTCGTCGTCAAAGCAGCGCACCACATGCACGATGGCGTCGCACTCGCGGATGTGGCCCAGGAACTTGTTGCCCAGGCCGGCACCCTGGCTGGCACCCTTCACCAGACCGGCGATGTCCACGAACTCCACGATGGCGGGGGTCTTTTTGTTGGTCTGCCACACTTCGGCCAGCTTGTCCAGACGTTTGTCCGGCACGGCCACGATGCCGCTGTTGGGCTCGATGGTGCAGAAAGGATAGTTGGCCGCCTCCGCGTTCTTGGTGGAGGTGATGGCGTTGAACAGGGTAGACTTGCCGACGTTCGGCAGGCCGACGATACCTAACTTCATATAAAATACGCTCCTTACACGTTTTTTGGGCATAACAATACATCTATCATTATACGCAAAGCACCGGGGGAGCGCAAGCGTTTTGGCAAGATTGGCCCTTTGGGGCAGACAAAAAGCCCGCCGGGGAGTAAGGCATCCCCCGACGGGCCGGGACAGGTGAAAATTACAGCAGCTTTGCGCGCAGGTCGGCGATCATGGCGTCGTACTCGGCGTCGGTCAGCAGCACCTTGGGCAGGCTGTCGCTGAAGGGCTGGCCCCAGCTCACGCCGCCCTTGTACTTGGGCACGATGTGCACATGCACATGGGGCATGCCGTCGCCGTAGGTGGCGTAGTTGATCTTGTCCGGGTGGTACAGCTCATCCAGGACCTTCGCCACCTTGGCCACGTCGGCAAAGTAACCGGCGTTCTCCTCCGGGGTCAGCTGGAAGTACTCGGTCTTGTGGCCCTTGAAGGCCACCACGCAGCGGCCCTTGTTCTTCTGGTCGCGGAACAGGTATACGATGCTGTAGGGCAGCTCGCAGACATCCAGCATCAGAGCCTTGCGCTTTTCGTTGTCTTTTTCACAGTAAAAACATTCAGCCATGGGGAATACCTCTCTTCTCTCAAAACATAAAGCGGTGCGGCACCGCTTGCGATGCAGGAATGAAGCCCCGGCTTGTAGTACAAACCCGGTACGGTTTCAGTATACATCCCGCCCGGTAAAATGCAAGGAACTTTTCCCGCCCGGCGGCAATTTTGGCGGCCTGTACAAACCGGATGACGCTGTTTTGTGCGGTTTTTCGGCTCGAAGGGGCAAAAACGCGCCGCTGATCCCTCGTCGATAGGAGCGGACCGGACCCGGCGAAATACATCCATCGACCGACGTGTGATGTCAGACCGAAATGCGGCCGCCGGGCCGGGCACATCCGGATGGGCAGAAGAACGGAGTTTGTGAAAAAATCATACAAAACCTTCTTTATTTTGTCATAACTCTCCAGTATAATAAAAGATGGAGAGCCTTTTTGACACATGGCCTGCCGCAAGCGCGGCGGCCATTGGATAGACCAGACGGGAGGAAACCTTTATGGCAAACGAAAAGATCCTTGTGGTGGATGATGACGCCAACATCTGTGAGCTGCTGCGCCTGTACCTGACCAAGGAGGGCTATCAGGTCACCACGGCCGGCGACGGCGAGGAGGGCCTGGAAAAGTTCAACCAGATCAAGCCCGACATGGTGCTGCTGGATGTGATGATGCCCCGGATGGACGGCCTGGAAGTGTGCCGCCGCATCCGCAAGGCGGGCAATACCCCGGTGATGATGCTCACCGCCAAGGGCGAGACCTTTGACAAGGTGCTGGGCCTGGAGCTGGGCGCCGACGATTACATGGTCAAGCCCTTTGACGCCAAGGAAGTGGTGGCCCGCATCAAGGCGGTGCTGCGCCGCTGCCAGACCACCTCGGCTGCAGCCGAGAGCACCGAGGGCGTGATCGAGTTCGACAACCTGCGCCTGGACATGAACAGCTATGAGCTGCGGGTCAAGGGCAAGGTGGTGGAGGCTCCGCCCAAGGAGCTGGAACTGCTCAACTGCCTGGCTTCCCACCCCAACCGCGTGTACACCCGCGACCAGCTGCTGGACGAGGTGTGGGGCTTTGAGTATTACGGCGACAGCCGTACCATCGACGTGCACGTCAAACGCCTGCGCGAAAAGCTGGCCGGTGCTTCCGACAAGTGGGAGCTGAAAACCGTGTGGGGCGTGGGCTATAAATTCGAGGTGCGTCAGTAATGCGCAAGAGTATCTCGACGGCATTCTTCTCGCTGGTGTCCACCCTGATGGTGCTGGGCATCGTGCTGATGGGCTGTTCGGAATGGGTGCTGTTCAAGAATTATTTTGCCCGGGACCGCTATGAGACGCTGGACCAGGTGGTGGGGGTCACCCGCCGCACGGCCCAGTATCTGGCCCAGCAGGCGGCGCTGCCGGAGGGCGACGAGCTGGACGCCCTGAACACCAAGCTGGAGATCATCGGCGAGAGCGCGGAGGCCTATCTGTTCTTCACCGACAACGACGGCCGGGTGCTGATCGCTTCCAGCCCGGAAATGCTCACCGCACAGGCCGTGCCGGATGAGATGATGAAGAAGGCGGCGGCCTCCGGCGCGGACTACTACCATGTGTTCGGTACGCTGGATGGTGTCCTGACCGAAAAAAGCTATATCACCGTCAGTGAGATGTGCGACGAGCGCGGCAGCCAGAGCGGCTGGATCTTTTTGTGCTCCTCCGGCAGGCAGCTCACCGAGTTCAAGCAGCAGTTCTGGTCCAACTTCCTGCTGTCGGCCTGCGTGATGCTGCTGTGCGCCAGCATCCTGACCAAGCTGTTGATGCGCAAACTCACCGACCCGCTGCAGAAGGTGACCGACGCGGCCCAGCGCTTTGGCGGCGGCGACCTGTCCGTGCGTGTGGAAGGCGTGGAAGGCGAAGGGGAAGTGGCCGACCTGGCCCGCACCTTCAACCGCATGGCCGACAACATCCAGACCAACGACAACTCCCGGGGCCAGTTCATGGGCAACATCGCCCACGAGCTGCGCACCCCCATGACCACCATCAAGGGCTTTGTGGACGGCATTCTGGACGGCACCATCCCGCCGGATATGCAGAACCACTATCTGCAGCTGGTCAGTGAGGAAACGGGCCGTCTGGCACGGCTCATCCAGAACATGCTGGATCTGTCCAAGCTGGAAAGCGGCGAATATCAGGTCAATGCCCGGATGTTCAACATCTGGGACACCCTCACCGGCGTGGCGCTCTCGGCCGAGCAGCGCATCAACGACGGCATGATCGAGATCGAGGGCCTGACCATGGACGAAAAGGCGCTGGTGTACGCCGACCCGGACCTGATCCATCAGGTGGTGTACAACCTGCTGGACAACGCCATCAAGTTCACCCCGGCGGGCGGCACCATCCGCTTCAGCGTGGAAAAACTGGGCCCGGAAACCGAGATCGCCGTCTGGAACTCCGGGCAGGGCATCAGCCCGGAGGCACTGCCCTATGTGTTCCAGCGCTTCTACAAGGAGGACCGCTCCCGCGGCCTGCATGCCCGCGGCGCGGGCCTGGGCCTGAACATCTGCAAGGTGCTGGTCAACCTGTCCGGCGGACAGATCCGGGTGGAGAGCCAGCAGGGCGAGTGGTGCCGCTTCGTATTCACCCTGCCCTCGCAGGCCCCGAACCCCGGCGGCATGAAGCGTCTGCCCGACGAGGCCGGCGGTGCCCCCGCCGTGGAGGACCCGGCCAGCATGAAACCGGTGGAATAACCGCACAGCCAGACTGCCCGGACGTCAGGGCGGTCTGGCTGTTTTGTGTTTCTCCGATTGAGAAACCCCTCGGTTGCTGCGCGACAGCCGCAGGCTGACAGCTGCCGATGCCGGTACCCGTAACGACCCCTCCTGTGAAAAGGCGTTTGGAGCGCTCCGCAGAGCGCGACAAACGCGAATATAAAAATAATTTTTCCGCTATTTATGGCGAAGCGCAGGCAAAGCCGTTTCAAATCGTCAATACGCCGCCCGCAGGGCCAAAAGAAAGAGGGCAGATGGACAAATCTTTCAAATTACGACTTTTCGGTGAAAAACAGGCCGGCAGGTTTGATTTTTTGTGCGTTTTCATGTAAACTAAAGATATCCATGCCCCGGTATTCCGGAAACCGCAAATCCGGAAAAATACCGGGCCTCTGAGGATAAAAACTTTTGAATATAACGGAGCGTAACGATATACTATGGCGATTGTAAGTCCTTCGATCCTTTCGGCTGATTTTGGCAAGCTGGGCGCGGACTGCCGCACGGTGCTGGACGCCGGTGCACAGATGCTGCACTACGACGTGATGGACGGCCACTTTGTGCCCAACATCAGCTTTGGCGTGCCGGTGCTCAAGAGCCTGCACAAGACCCTGCCGGATGCCTTTTACGATGTGCATCTGATGATCAGCCACCCGCTGCAGTACGCAGAACCCTTCATCAAGGCGGGTGCCACCCTGTACAACTTCCATCTGGAATGCGAGGACGATATCCAGCAGACGCTGGATGCCGTGAAGGCGCTGGGCTGCAAGACGGGCCTGACCATCAAGCCCGGCACCGCCCCGGAGGCGCTGGCCCCCTATCTGGACCAGCTGGACCTGGTGCTGGTGATGAGCGTGGAGCCCGGCTTCGGCGGCCAGAAGTTCATGCCCTCGGCACTGGACAAGCTGCGCTGGCTGAAGGCGGAGCGCGAGAAGCGCGGCCTGCACTATCTGCTGGAAGTGGACGGCGGTGTGGACGACACCACCGCCCCGCTGTGCGTGGAGGCCGGTGCCGACGTTCTGGTGGCAGGCAGTGCCGTGTTCGGCAAGGACGACAGGACCGCCGCCGTGCGCCGTCTGGCTGCCCTGTGAGAGGGAGCGTTGTATGGATGAAGCATTGATCCGGGAGCAGGAACAGCAGCTGCAAAAGACCGGAAAATATTACAAGCACATCTGCTGGATGGCGGTGCCGCCGCTGTGCATGGCCTGCTACCTGTACGGCCTGCGCCCGCTGCTGCTGTGCGGCATTGCCATGCTCACCGGCAACCTGTGCGACCGTCTGGTGTCGCTGCTGCGGCACCGCGTATATCAGAACAGCGACCTGTCCAACGAGAGCTTTGCCCTGGTCATCGCCCTGCTGATGCCAGTCACCGTGGACATCTATGTGCTGGTGGCGGCGGTGCTGGCCGGTGTGCTCATCGGCAAGGAGGTCTTTGGCGGCTACGGCAGCTACCCCTTCAACCCGGCCGCCGTGGGCTATGCCGTGGCGGCAGTGTCCTGGCCGGAACAGGTGTTCCGCTACCCGCAGCCCTATACGGCCATCCCGCTGTGGGATGCCTCCGGCGTGCCGGTGTCCAGTGCCATTGAGGACACCCTGAGCAGCGGCGGTATGCTGAACTACAACCCCATTGCCCTGAGCCTGGGCGAATACGCCGCCCCCATGGGCACCGGTGCCGCCCTGGTGCTGCTGGCCTGCGGGCTGTTCCTGTGGAGCCAGAAGGATGCCCATATGGCGGCATCGGTGAGCTTTCTGGCCACCTGCGCCCTCATCGCCTTCTTCTTCCCGCGGCAGGCGGGTCTGGCAGAAAGCGATGTGCTGGTCAACGCCCTGCCCCGTCTGCAGTGCGTGCGGGACGAGCTGCTCACCGGCGCGGTGCTGTTCAGCGCGGTGTTCCTCATCAATGAGCCCTACACCTGTGCCCACCACCGGATGGGGCGCATCCTGTACGGTGTGCTGGTGGGTGCGGCGAGCATGGGCTTCCGCTATTACGGCGTGTACGAAACGGGCGTGTGCTTTGCCGTGCTGGCCGTCAACAGCATCTCGGCGTGGATCGACCGCACCGAGGTGCGGCTGTACCGTCTGCTGCACCACCTGCCCGCATCCGGTGCCGGAAAGGAGGCCGCAGAATGAGAAAAGCGACCGCAGAACTGATTTTGAAGGACCCCGACCGCTTTGCCCACCACGACCGCGTGTTCCTGAACAACCCCGTGGTCATGCAGGGCATGGGTCTGGCCCCGCTGGTGGTGCTGGCCACCACCGCCCATAACGGTGTGATGCTGGCGGCTGCGGTCACGCTGCTGCTGGTGCCCTCCCGCGTGCTGGCCTGCCTGCTGAGCCGTCTGTTCCCCCTGAACAGCGAGAACCCGGCCCCGGAAGAGCTGCAGAAAAAGCTGCTGCCCCGGGCCCTGGTGTACAGCCTCAGTGCCGCTGTGGTGTATCTGGTGGCCTACCCCATCCTGAACGCTGTGTTCGGCACCAGCCTGCTGACCCTGGGTATCTACCTGCCCCTGCTGGTGGTGGAGCCCCTGCTGACCTACCGCTTTGGCCGCGTGCAGGAAACGCTGCATAAGGCCGTGTCCAAAGGCCTGCGCATCACGGTGGGCTATGCGCTGCTGCTGATGCTGCTGGGCTGCGTGCGCGAGTGGCTGGCACTGGGCACGGTGTTCGGCACCCCGGTGGGGCAACGGGCCGTGCTGCCCATGGCCGGGATGCCGGCGGGCGGCTTTATCGTGCTGGGCGTGCTGTGCGCCGTGTGGCGTGCACTGGCAGCCCGGCGCAAAACCTATTTGGTACGGGAAGCGCGCAGCCTTGTGGATGTGCATGCACAGAAGGAGGCGGACGGCGAGCAATGAGAGATGTTGTGAATGCCTGGGTGGTGTTCTTTGGCTATGCGGTGCTGGCCGTGTTTGCCCAGAATGCCATCTTTACCCGCGCACTGGGCGTGTCCCGTCTGGTGCAGCTGGTGGGGGATGACCGCACCAGCAGCTGGCTGTTCGGCCTGCAGCTGTGCATCACGCAGGTGCTGGTGGCCCCGCTGACCTGGTATGCCGGCAGCTGGATCGTCTCGCTGGAAAACCGCGCCCAGCTGCGCCCGCTGGTGTATGTGGCCGCCATTGCCGTGGTCTGCACCGCCGAAGAGCTGGTGCTCGGCCTGGGCCGCCGCCTGCCCCTTGCGGGCAAGCTGCTGCGCATCGTGCCCGCTGCAGCCCTGAACAGCTGCGTGCTGGGCACCGTGCTGGTGGAGCGCACCCAGAGCTTTACGCTGATGCAGAGCCTGGGCTTTGGCCTGGGCAGCGGCGTGGGCTACCTGCTGGCTGTGCTGCTGGTTACAGAGGCCCAGCACCGCCTGCGCAGCAAGGCTATCCCCTCCGCGTTCCGCGGCCTGCCCATCACGCTGGTGTACATCGGCGTGCTGGCGCTGGCCATTTATGGCTTTACCGGCCATTCGGTGATCCTGTAAAGGGAGGTAAGTCAAAATGGCAAAGTATAAACGTCGGCCCAAGGTCAAGCGCTACCGCCGCAGCTTTTACAGCCGCGGCATGCGCATCCGCAAGATCGTGGGCATCGTCGTGCTGGTGGCCGTGGTGCTGGCCGCGGCATGGTTCGCCGCGCCCCATGTGCTGGACTGGGCTACCCACACCTGGTACACCGTGGTCAAGGACCGGGATCTGGAAGCCGAGAGCGCATCCCGCGCGGCGGCATCCTCCCAGGCAGCGGCTTCGGCAGCCGCGTCGGAGGCTGCTTCCTCGGCGGCATCGGAGCCGGAAGAGGACGTCTTTGACGGTAAGGCGATCGTTTCCGGCCGGTGGGCGGAGCTGGACACGTCGGCCCTCACGGACGATGACACCCTCCGCGCCACGGCACAGCAGCTGAAGGCGCAGGGCGTGGAATACGCCGTGCTGACCCTGAAAGATGTGGCCGGAAACATCTACTATGCATCGCAGGCGGCGGCTGCGGCGGGCGGCATCGTGGCCGAACCGCTGGACGCCGGGCACATCGCGGCCATCCTGCGGGAAGAAAAGCTCATTCCGGTGGCGCAGCTCGCGGCCTTCAAGGACCCCATCTCGCCCCGCACCGACCCCTCCATGGCCATCCACTACAACGGCAGCGCCCTGTGGCTGGATGCCCAGAAGAACGGCAACCCCTGGCTGAACCCCTATTCCACGGCGGCAGTGGAGTATGTGGGCGACCTGGTGGAAGAGGTGCAGCAGCTGGGCTTTGAGCAGGTGGTGCTGACCAATGTGCAGTTCCCCAAGCTGAGCAAGAAGCAGGACTACGGTACCACCAACGGGGTCTCTCGTGCCGACCAGCTGAAGGCGGACATCGCCGCCCTGCAGGACCGTTTGTCGGGCAAGGTGACCCTGTGGTTCAGCTACACGCTGGATCAGTGCAATAACAGCAGTGTGGCGCTGGACGTGCCGGCCCTGACCCTGGGCGTGCAGAACCTGCTGGTGACCTCGGACTCGGCCATGGATGCCGATGCCCTGCAGGCGCTGGAAACGGCGGCCACGGATGCAGGGGTGGAGAACCTGACCGTACACGCCGCAGACCGCTTTGAGACCGACCGCGTTTCGGGCTGAGTGATGCAGTAATTGTCTTTGATGATACGGGAAAGTGAGGAATCGACCATGAACACCACAACTTGCTTTGCACCTGCGCACATCCTTCTGCCTGCGGAGCAGATCCCGCTGGAACAGTGGGGCTGCATTGCCTGCGACCAGTTCACCAGCGACCGCGAGTACTGGCAGCGGGCCAAAGAAGCGGCTGACGGCAGCCCCAGCACCCTGAACCTGATCCTGCCGGAGGTGTATCTGGAGGACGGCAACGCGGACGCCCGGGTGGAGCAGATCCATGCCACGATGGCGGATTATGCCCAGAACGTGCTCACCCGCGCCGTGGACGGCTTTGTGTATGTGGAGCGCACCGAGCAGAGCGGCCGGGTGCGGCAGGGCCTTGTGGGCAAGGTGGATCTGGAAGCTTACAGCTATCAGCGCGGAGCAAAGTGCACCGTGCGGCCCAGCGAGAGCACGGTGGAGAGCCGCATCCCGCCCCGCATGAAGGTGCGCACCGGTGCCGCGCTGGAAACGCCCCACATCATGATGCTGGCCGACGACCCTCAGTGCACCCTCATCGAGCCCATCGCGGCCCGCAAGAACAAGCTGCGCAAAGTGTACGAGGGCGAACTGATGCTGGGCGGCGGCCATGTGGCCGGTTGGGCCGTGGAGGACCCGGCCATGATCGACCAGATCGAGACGGCACTGGCTGCGCTGGGCAGTCAGGAAGCCTTTGATGCCAAATACCCGGATGCTGCCCGCCGCGACCCGCTGACCCTGGCCGTGGGCGACGGCAACCATTCGCTGGCCACCGCCAAGGCCTGCTGGGAGGAGCTGAAAAAGACCCTGACCCCGGAGCAGGCCGAGAACCACCCGGCCCGGTGGTGCCTGGCCGAGGTGTGCAACGTCCACTCGCCCGCCATCGAGATCGAGCCCATCCATCGGGTGCTGTTCAATGTGGACTGCGCTGCCGTGCTGCTGGCGCTGATCACCTGGAGCGACGAGAACATGGCAGGCTGCTGCTTTGGCGGTGAGAAAAAGCAGCCCTTTACGCTGGCCGGCCCTCACATGGCCAACGTGCTGAGCTTTGAGGAGCCCACCGCGCCGCTTACCGTGGGCACCATCGACGAATTTATTGAGTATTATCTGGAGCGTCACCCGGAGGGCCGGGTGGACTATGTACACGATGAACCGGCTGTGCGCGCGCTGTGCAAGAAGGGGGCTGTGGCCTTCCTGATGCCGCCCTTTGCCAAGAGCGACCTGTTCAAGGGCGTTGTGATGGGCGGCGTGCTGCCCCGCAAGACCTTCAGCATGGGCCATGCGGAGGAAAAGCGCTATTATATCGAGTGCCGGAAAATTACGGAATAAACCCTCTCAGTCAAAACCTGACGGTTTTGCCAGCTCCCCCGAAGAGGGAGCTTTCGGGCTATGCCGGAACCCCATCTCTCTGCAAAAAAGCTCCCCCTTCGGGACGGATTTCCCCCGGGCCGGGGGAAAATGGCTTGGCCAAAAGGGGGAACAGCTGGCGAACGTATGCGAGCCTGAGAGGGTTCCGGGGTAGAACGAACGATGGAAACGAATCATAGGAGAACCATGACATTTGAAGAACTGAATCTGTCCGCCCCGCTTCTGCGCGCTGTGCAGGAGGCAGGCTATGAGACCCCGTCGCCCATTCAGGCAGCGGCCATCCCGCCGGTGCTGTCCGGCCGGGATCTGATGGGCTGTGCCCAGACCGGCACCGGCAAGACGGCCGCCTTTGCGCTGCCCATGCTGGATCGCCTCACCGCCAACCCGCCCCGCCGCAAGGGGGCCATCCGCGCGCTGATCCTGACCCCCACCCGGGAGCTTGCCTTGCAGATCGGCGAGAGCTTTGACGCCTACGGCAAGTACCTGAACCTGCGCAGCACCGTGATCTTTGGCGGTGTGGGCCAGGCCCCGCAGGTGGAGGCCCTGAAAAAGGGCGTGGACATCCTTGTGGCCTGCCCGGGCCGATTGAACGATCTGATCGGGCAGGGCTTTATCGACCTGTCGGATCTGGAGATCTTTGTGCTGGACGAAGCCGACCGTATGCTGGATATGGGCTTCGTGCACGATGTGAAGAAGGTGATCGCCAAGCTGCCCAAGGTGCGCCAGAACCTGATGTTCAGCGCCACCATGCCCGCCGAGATCGAGCAGCTGGCCGCTGGCATCCTGCGGGACCCGGCCTTTGTCAAGGTGGACCCGGTGTCCAGCACCGTGGACCGCATCCAGCAGAGCCTGTACCATGTGGAGAAGGGAAACAAGAAATTCCTGCTGCCCTGGCTCATCAAGAACCTGCAGCCCCCGGTGGTCAACGCGCTGGTGTTCAGCCGCACCAAGCACGGGGCCGACAAGATCGCAAAAGACCTCACCAAACAGGGCATCCCGGCGGCGGCCATCCACGGCAACAAGAGCCAGACCGCCCGCGTGACCGCACTGGAGGACTTCAAGGCCGGTAAGACCAGGGTACTGGTGGCCACCGACATCGCCGCCCGGGGCATCGACATCAGCGAGCTGTCCCATGTGTTCAACTACGACCTGCCCGAGGTGCCGGAGACCTATGTGCACCGCATTGGCCGCACGGCCCGTGCCGGAGCCGACGGCACCGCCGTCAGCTTCTGCGCCCCGGAGGAGCAGGAGTATCTGGCCGGCATCGAAAAGCTGAACCGCCGGAAGATCCCAGTGGTGTCCGGCCACCCGTGGGACGGCGTGCCCGCCCCGGTGCGCCCGGAGCCGCCCGTGCGCGGCAAAAAGCCCAAAGCTGCCCCCGAACAGGCCGGGAAGCAGCCGGAACAGCAGGCAAAGCCCGCGAAGGCGGCCGCCCCTGCAAAGCCTGAAAAAAAGGCTGCTGCCGTGCCCAAAGCGCAGGCAAAGCAGCCCGAAAAACCGGAAAAAGAGGAACGAACCATGGATGATCCCAAGCGTACTTCCGGCGGGCGCAGCAATGACCGCCGTTCCAACAATAACAACAACAGCCGCCCCCGCCGGGAGCAGAACGCCCCGGCCCGCGGCAGCAATGCCCAGCCCAAATTTGACCCGCACTTTGTGAGTGCCCCGGAGGCAACGCCGCTGCGCTCGGCCAGAAAGGCCCCGGCTGCTCCCGCTGCCCCGGCCATCAAGACCGCGCAGGGTGCTCAGGCCGTGCAGGGCCAGAATGCCCCGAACGGCGACCGCCGCAATGCAGGCCGCCGCAGCGACCGGAACACCCCGAACGACCGCAATGCCCGCCCGGCTGCAGCCGGTGGTGCAGGCCGTGCCCCGCGCAGTGAGCGCAATGAGCGCACCGGCAGCCCCCGCAGTGCCGCCGGCGGCGCAGGCCGCGCCCCCAAGGCCGACACCGGCCGCCGCAGCCGTCAGCCCGCTGCAAAGGACGAGGACCCGGGCCTTGTGCTCATCAGCCGCCGCCCGCCGCAGCAGAAGTTCACGAACTTTGAGGAGTACATGAACGCCCACGGCGGTGCCACCGCCCCCATTGAGGACCACAGCGACGAGGTATGAACCTGAACGAATTTGCCCCCTGGCAGTGCCCCCTGTGCGGCGCGCCGCTTGCCGGGGACGTGTCCCTGAAATGTGCCCGGAACCACAGCTTTGACCGTGCAAAAGAGGGCTACTGGCATCTGCTGCCGGTGCAGAGCATGCGCACCAAAGCCCCCGGAGACAGCAAAGAGATGGTGGCGGCTCGCCGCGCTTTCCTGAACGCCGGATATTACGGGATCTTCGGGCGGGCGGCGGGGGAGCTGTGCCTGGAATACGGCCAGCCTGCCGCCCCGGGTGCCGCACTGCATCTGCTGGATGCGGGCTGCGGCGAGGGCTGGTATGACCGCTGCATCGCGCAGCAGTTTGCCAAGGCGGGCAGGCCGCTGCAGCTGGCCGGGTTCGACATTGCCAAGCCTGCCGTGCGTCTGGCCGCCAAAGCACTGCCTGCCGCCCGGTACGCGGTGGCCTCCAGCTTCAGCCAGCCGGTGCGCACCGGCTGGGCCGACCTGCTGCTGAACTGCTTCTCGCCCTTTGCGCAGGAAGAGTTCCAGCGGGTATTGCGCCCCGGCGGACGCATGATCTATGTGGTGCCCGGCGCGGAACACCTCTACCAGATGAAGGCCGTGCTCTACGATACGCCCTACAAGAACCCGGTGCAGGAAGTTGCCTACCCGGGCTTCCGGGCCATCGGCGAGCGGGAAGTACAGGGCACCATCACGGTGCCCCACGACCAGCTGGAAGCGCTGTTCGCCATGACCCCCTATTACTGGAAAACGCCCCGCGACGGTGCGGCCCGTCTGGCCGCCCTGCCGGAGCTGACCACCGACATCGCATTCCGGTTTTTGCTGTTTGAGAAGCTGTGACCAAAAAGCTCCCCTGACCACAGGTCAGGGGAGCTTTTTTCATGCGTGATATTCCATCCACTTGCCCTTCCAGGCGTAGAGGATCATGAGCCCGGCACCCAGTGCCCAGGACACCGGGTAGAGGATGAACACCCCTTCGATGCCGGAGAAGAGGGGCAGCACCCACTGGATCCACACGATGCGGAACAGGCACAGCGACACCAGCAGTACCACCATGGGCGGTACGCTGGCACCGGTGCCGCGTACCGCACCGGCCAGCCCGTGCAGGATGCTGAGCAGGAAATAGAAGGGGCAGAACCAGTGCATGGCGGCTTCGCCGAAGAATACCACGGTCTCGTCGTTGGTGAACAGGTGCATGATGGCGTCCTGCCCGAGCAGCAGCAAGGCACCGGTGGCCAGCGTGTACACGAGGCCCATGGCCAGGGTGACCCAGGTGCCTTTTTTTACCCGGTCCAGCCGGCCCGCGCCGTAGTTCTGGCCCACAAAGGTGGTGGCGGCCATGCTGATGCTGCTCACCGGCAGGATGTTGAAGCCGTCGATCTTCATGTAGGCGGCAAACCCGGCCATGGCGGCGGCACCGTAGCTGTTCACGCTGGCCTGCACCAGCACGTTGGAAAAGGAGATGACCATGTTCTGGATGCCGGTGGGCAGGCCCACCCGGATGATGCGGGCGGCCATCTTTTTGTGCAGGCGGATCTCGCGGGGGATCACCCGGCAGTCGTCGGTGGATTTTATCAGAAACCACAGGCTCAGCACGCAGGACACCAGCTGGCTGATATCGGTGGCGATGGCGGCCCCCGCCACGCCCATGCGGAAGATCACGATGAACACCAGATCCAGCACGATGTTGGTCACCGAGGCCCATGCCAGATAGATGAGGGAGCGGCGGGAGTTTCCGGCGGCGTTCAGGATGCCGGCGGTCATGTTGTACACTACACTGAACAGCACGCCGCCAAAATAGATGCGGATGTAGGTCGCGGCATCCCCCAGCACCTCGGCGGGGGTATTCATGGCCACCAGCAGGGCCCGGCCGCAGGCGATGCCGCCCACAGTGAGCAGCAGGCCCATGATCACGGCGATGGCCAGCGAGGTGTGCACGGCCTCCTGGGCTTCCCGGTGGTCCTTGGCCCCCAGGAACTGCGACACCACCACGCCCGCGCCCACGGCCAGGCCCTGGCTGAAGCCGATGAGCAGATAGATGGGGGAACCGCTGGAGCCCACGGCGGCCAGCGCGTTCGCACCGACAAAGTTGCCCACGATGATGCTGTCGGCGGTATTGTACAGCTGCTGCAGCAGGTTGCCGAAGATCAGCGGCAGGGCGAACAGCAGCAGGCTCTTCACGATGCTGCCCTCGGTCATCAGATTGTTTTGGGAGGGGGTTTCAACGGCGTTTGCCACGGGAGATCTCCTTTCGATGCAGTGGATGAGAACTATCTTTTACCATAACACAAAACCGGGCCGGACACAAGAGCAAAGGCCCCATGCTGCATAATTGCGGCACAGCGGCCCATACTCCCTGCAGAAAGGCAGGGGAGCAGGATGCATGCACAGCACGACCGGCACCGGGGGTGGAACCCCTTCTGGGCGGCACTGGGGGCGGCGCTTCTGGTGTTGGTGCCGCTGGTGGGCGGTACCGTGCTGCTCAGTCGGCAGCAGCTCAGCCGCCAGCTGCGGCAGGCGGCCCGGAGCCAGCAGGGCGTGGCGGTACAGCTCCCGCGGGAGAGCGACCGCCTGACCGTGCTGGTGTGCACGGCGGGGGAGCAGCCGGGCTTTGTGCTGGCCTACCTGAACGCCAGCCAGAACGGTGTGCATCTGTTGGCGGTGCCCGCCGGGCTGCAGGTGACCTTTGCGGACGAGGCCGCGGCGCTGGCTGACTGTTACACGGCGGCGGGGCCGGCCCGCTGCCGACAGGCACTGATGGAGTGCCTGCCCCTGCCGGAAGATACCCGATACCTGGCGTTATCGGAGGCCGTACTGGAGCGCATCACGGCCCGGTACGGGCCGGTGCGGGTGGGCTTTTCCGGGGCGATGACCGCCGGGGAGCTGGCCCGCTATGGCCGCGACAGCCGGGTGCAGGGACTTTCGGCGGCAGAAGCCCACGGCTTTCTGACCGGAATGGACGCGGATGCCGTTGTGCCGCAGGCCCACCGGGCCGCGGCGCGGGGCGCGGTGTGGGATGCCTTTTTCCGCCAGAATCTCGACCTGCTGCCCGGGGCCCTGCCGCAGGCACTGCGGTCGGTGAGCGCTTCGCTGCTGACCGACCTGACCGCACTGGACCTCGACACACTGGACCGCACGCTGGAATTTCTGGCCAACAACGAAGCGCAGATCGAGACGCAGGTCCTGCCGGGCGACGAGCAGGCCGGGCGTTACACCCTCAACGAGGAGTCCCTTGCGGCGGTGCAGAGCTTTTTCAACGTTTCGCCCACCGATGGGCAGGCGTCATCCGCCAGCGAGCCGTAACCCAGCACAAAGGTGCCGGGGGCGGTGCTGCCGCTGTCGCTGCCGGTCAGGTCGTAGTCACTGAGCAGGCTCAGCCGCACCCCCTGCGCCCTTGCTGCCGCGTGCAGGGCTGCATCCGGCGGGGCATTGCGCAGGTGTGCCAGCAGGTGCAGGCCGGTGTGCAGGCCGGTGAGAGTGAGCTCCCCGGGGGCAAAGGTAGCGTTCAGGGCAGCGGTCAGGGCGTCACGGCGGGCCTTGTAGGCCACCCGCTCCCGGGCCAGATGTCGGGTGAAGTAGCCCCCAGTGATGAAGCGGGCCAGCGTCTGCTGCTCAAAGCGGCTCACGGTGCCGGAGTACAGCCGGTATTTGGCGTGCCAGGCGGGCAGCAGGTGTTCCGGCAGCACCATGTAGGCAATGCGGATGCCAGGCGCAAGGCTGCGGGAACAGGTGGACAGGTACACCACCGGGCCGTCGGCCCCGGCCATGCCCTGCAGGCTGGGCAGGGGGCGGGTGTCAAAGCGGAACTCGGAGTCGTAGTCGTCCTCGATGATGTAGCGCTGGCCGGGGCGGCGGGCAGCCCAGTGCAGCAGCTCGGCCCGGCGGCCGGCCGGCATGGTGACCCCGGTGGGGAACTGGTGGCTGGGGGTAACGTAACACACGGCGGCTCCGGAGCGGTCCAGTGCATCCAGCGAAAGGCCGCCCTCGTCCACGGGCAGGCAGCAGCAGCGCATGCCGGTGTTTTCCAGCACCTGCAAAGCGCGGGGGTAGCCGGGGGTCTCCACGGCGGCGGTGCCGTGCAGCAGCGGGGCCAGCAGGCCCAGCAGATATTCCAGACCGGCACCCACCACCACCTGATGGGCACCGCACTGCACGCCGCGGTATTCGGCCAGATAATCCGCCAGCGCCTGCCGCAGGGCAAGGTCACCCTGGGCGTCGCCGTTGGTCAGCAGCTCCGGGGAGGAGTACAGCAGTTCCTTCTGCAGCCGCGCCCAGGTGCGGAAGGGAAACAGCCCCGGGTCCACGCCCCGGGTGGACAGGTCGTACCGCACCGGCGGTTCCGGCGCGGCGGGCTCCGGCACGGCCGGGGCGGGCGACGGGCCCCGTGCATCCGGCCCGACCTGCGGCAGCGCCAGATATTCCTGTACATAAAAGCCGCTGCGCTCCCGGGCGGCAAGGTAGCCCTCGGCAGCCAGCATCTGGTAGGCGGTGTCCACCGTGTTTACCGAGACAGACAGTTCCGCCGCCAGCCGCCGCTTGCCGGGCATCCGGGTGCCGGCGGGCAGGGCCCCGGTGCGCATCTCTCCGGCCAGACTGCGGTACAGCTGTTCGTACAGCGGCACCCCGGAGCCCGGCTCCAGTGCGGTGGTCAAATGGACCATGATCGTGTCCTCCTCTTTTTGCAGAATGCCAAACTGGCCCCATAAAAAAACTTTATTCTGGGTATTTTCATGAGGTCAGTTCCGCGTATAATAGGAGCATACCCGCCGGACACCCAAATGTCAAGTGGGATGGTGGGTAAGCGGCTGCGTGAGCGATCAAAGCCCCGGTGGGGCTTTGAAACGGAAAAGTCCGGCGATGTTGAAATTTGGAGGGAAAGCAATCATGTCTACTACTGCAATGTGGCTGCTGCTGGCAGTCGTTGTCGTTGCCATCGTGTTTGGCAGTGTGCTGTACAAGCGCACCTTTACCACCAAGGAACTGGCCCTTACCGGCGTCATGGCCGCGCTGAGCCTGGTGGCCTACCTGTTTTTCCGGGTGCCGTTCTACGGCGGCTCCTCGTTCCATCTGGGCAACACCTTCACGGCCCTGACCGCCCTGCTGCTGGACGGTGTGTCCGGCGGTCTGGCCGGTGCCATCGGTCTGGCTCTGGCCGACATCCTGGCCGGTGACCCGGGCTACGCCATCACCACCTTTGTGCTCAAGTTCATCATCGGCATCACCTGCGGCGCGGTGGCCCATAAGGCCTTCAAGCTGCGGGAGCTGGACAAGCACAGCAGCGGTTACCTCGTCAAGGTGATCGTGGCCGCGGCCTCCGGCCTGCTGTTGAACGTGTTTACGGACCCGTTCCTGGGCTACTTCCGCAATGTGTACATCTTTGGCCAGGAATACACCGTGGCACAGGCCCTGACCAAGATCGCAGGCGGCGTCACCTTTGTGAACAGCGTGGCCTCCACCGTGTGCGTGGTGGTGCTGTACCTGGCCCTGCGCCCGGCACTGGAGCGTGCCGGGCTGCTGCCCAAGGGCGAAACCCACTAAGCCATCTCTCTGCCCTGATACAAGCACTGCCGCCCCCGTCTGCCGGACCCTATCCCCCGGCGGCCGGGGGCGGTGGTGTTTTTGGCCTGTGGGGCGGGAGCTTTCTCCGGCGGATGATCCGAGGGTGGGACCCTGTTGCCGCAGGCAAT